>Ga0172368_10001145_pt1 | contig 36963 bp, 30 predicted proteins | sample Lak11m_FD_114540 | JGI IMG/M metagenome (GOLD analysis project Ga0172368, IMG submission 114540) | Freshwater microbial communities from Kabuno Bay, South-Kivu, Congo - kab_022012_11m | ecosystem: Environmental > Aquatic > Freshwater > Lake | place: Democratic Republic of the Congo: South-Kivu... | reverse complement strand
TTTGCTCCTGTCAGGTTCACACCAAACAGTATAGCCAAGGACCTACCTTTTCGTATTCAATTTGTAAAGTTCTGTTCGTTCAGTTTTGAACCGTGCCGAATAACGGCACAAGAGCCCACACCTGACCCGTATGCCAGTTGTGACAGAAACCAGTATAGTGAGTAAGACGGATGCGCACAAGCGTCATCCGTCACATTAATCAGGGTGATTAAGATGATGTTACTAAAAAAAGTAAAACCCGCGTGAAGTGTCAGCGTTACGCCCGGCGCGAAAAAATTAAATGATGGTGTGTTGCGCGCCAAAGGCGCGCAACACACCACAAAAAGCTTAACGCTATGCGCGTTTGGCTTCGCCCTGCTCCACCCCGAGCATCGAGAAGGCCGCCACCGCCATGAAGATCGGGCCGATCAGCATCATCAGGCTGTAATTGTTGCCCGAAAACTGGATGATCCAGCCGTTCAGGTTCGGCCCAACGATCGCGGCCAGGGTGGAGAACAGGTAATACAGGCCGGTGTAGGTGCCGACGTGCTGGTTGTCGGTCATATCCACCACCATCGGCAGCGAGTTGACGTTGATCAAGGCCCAGGCGGCGCCCGCGATCATCAGGATCAGACCGATCACCGGTACCACGCCCAGCACGGGCAGTTTGGTGAGTGGGATCAGCAGCACTTCGGCCGAGATGTAGAACATGGACAGCATGCACAGGCTGAGCAGGATGATCCCGGTCAGGATGGTGTATTTGCGGCCAAAGCGCGCGCCGATATAACCGGCCGGGAAAGCGAACAGAACGAAGATCAGCGAGAGCTGGCCGAGCAGGCGCGCCCCGTCTTCGACAGGCAGCCCCAGGCGGTTCATCGCAAACAGGGTGAAAAAGGCTTCGATGGCGTTGTAGGCCACAAACCAGAAGAAGATCGCCAGCAGGATGCGCAGCGCGCTCTTATCCTGCGCGCGCACGACTTCCTGCAGGCTGCGCCATAGGTTGGGCCGCTCGGCGCTCTCGGCGTACTCGCGCGGCTCCTTGATGAAGACAAACAGCAGCAGGCTGGCCGCGATCACCAAAACCGAGCCCATCCAGAATGGGTAGGCTGGGTTGAGCTTGTAGAGCGCCCCGCCGCCCAGGGTGGCGATGATCGCGCCGATCCCGCCCATGAAGTTGATGATCCCATTTGCCTGCGAGCGGTACTGCGAGGGGGTCACATCCGGCATCAGGGCCACGACCGGGGTGCGCCAGAAGGCCATGCTGAGCAGCAGGGTGCTGGTGCAGGCCACGAACAGCGGCAGGATCCCCGCCAGCGGGATCAGGCCAAAGGCCACCGCGCCCACCGGCGCGCCAATCAGGATGAAGGGCATGCGCCGCCCGATCGGCGTGCGCAGCCGGTCAGACCAGGCCCCCACCGGCGGCTGGATCAGCAGCGCGGCGATGTTGTCGAGGGTCATAAAGAATCCGACCAGCCCGGCTTCCAGTCCAAATTTCTGCTGCAAGAAGACCGGCACAAACGTGTTGTAGACCATCCAGATCACGCTGACGCCAAAGAAGCCAAAACCGAGCAGGAAGATCTTGGGATAACTGAATTTCATGGGGGTGCCTCGCTGCGAATTGATCGTTGACGATGGAGTGCTGTGCGCGAACCGCGGTCTTCGCCCGCAAATCGCGCGCAGATTGCCCTTTTAATGAACTGTATTAAAGAACGCTTTCGTCGGGCAAAGGTTGCGCGCCTGGCTCGGATTCGGGAGACGGGGCGGGCGGCGGGCGCCTGCGCGCCTTGCGCGGCTTGCGCTGGTACTCCTCTTCGCTGATCTCACCCTTGAGCAGCGACACCAGGCGCAGATCAGCTTCGGAGAGGGGGGCCTGCGCGAGCAGGTCGGGGCGGTGCTGCCAGGTGCGGCGGATCGACTGCTCGCGCCGCCAGCGCGCGATGCGGGCGTGGTCGCCGGAAAGCAGCACATCCGGCACGCGCCAGCCGCGGAACTCGGGCGGGCGGGTGTAGTGCGGGTATTCGAGCAGCCCGCTGGCGTGCGAATCGTCCTCGGCCCCGTCGGGGTCGCCCAATACGCCGGGAATCAGGCGCGAAACCGCGTCGATGATCGCCAGGGCGGGCAGCTCGCCGCCGGTCAGCACAAAATCGCCGATCGAGATCTGGTCGGTGACCAGGTTCTCGCGGATGCGCTCGTCGAAGCCTTCATAGCGTCCGCACAGCAGGGCGATGCGCGGGTGGGCCGACAGCTCGCGCGCCACCGTCTGGCTGAAGACGCGCCCCTGCGGGGTGAGCAGGATCAGCGGGCAGGCCGGCGGGCTGCCCAAGATGCTTTCCACGGCCTGGAAGACCGGCGCGCACTTCATCACCATCCCGCCCCCGCCGCCGTAGGGCGGCTCGTCGGTGACGTGGTGCTTATCGGTGGTCGCGGCGCGGATGTCGTGGACCTGCACCTCGATCAAGCCGTTTTCGCGGGCGCGCTGCAGGATGCTGTCTTCCAGATAAGGCTGCACCAGGCCGGGAAACAGGGTGAAGACGTCGAAGCGCATGGATCTATTGTAATGGAGAAACGCGGGGCTGGGAGCCTGGGGGTTGTGGCTTTCAGCAGAGCCAGGCCGGCAACGGCGCGGCGGCAGCATTCGTCGGCTTCTTTCAGCTTACCTTACACACGGTAGGCCATGCTAGGCGTGTCTTGCATTTGGAATTTCTGCAGAGGTTTGGAGATCGTTTGTGGCACAAAGTGCCACAAACGATCTCCAAAAACCTCTTTTCCCCTCCCGCTTCGGGACACTCTCATCCCTTCGGATGCGCTGAAGAGCGTCAGTGCACCCGAAGGGGTGGTGGGGGGGCAGGGGGGGATGGGCTTTTTAATGTGACATTGTCAAAGTAGATACGAAAAGACAGCAGGCTTGCATGTGCAACCAGAAACAGGCTGGATTACCTGTCCCTGGTTGCATAAGGTGCCAAAGGACTCAATTCTCACCAGCTGGCGTGAATTGGTTTGTTGTCCGGCGCTTTATTTCTTCAATACCGCATCCAGCACCGTCTGCTTATCCAATTTCTTCGTGCAGAAAAACCAGTCATAGCAGTGCATTTCGCCGGCTTTGCCTTCCATACGGTCCTTTGCGACCCCGCAGGATCCGGCCGTCGGGACGATCACGTCATCCCCAGGCTGCCAGTCCGCAGGGCAGGCTACCGAAAAAGCATCCGCCGTTTGCAACCCAACGATGACCCGATAAAGCTCGTCAAAGTTGCGGCCGAGGCTGAGCGGATAATAAATCATCGCCCGGATCACCCCTTTGGGGTCAATGAAGAAGACGGCGCGAACGGCCTTGGTGGAACTCTCGCCCGGCTGAATCATGCCGTATTTATGCGCCACTTCCATCGTAATGTCTTCGATCAAGGGGAACTTAACTTCGACATCTTTCATGCCTTTGTATTCGATTTTCTCTCGAATCGTCCGTAACCAGGCAATATGGCTGTATAGTCCATCCACGGACAGGCCGACCAGCTTGCAATTGGCTTGCGCAAATTTTTCTTCAAGGGAGGCAAATGTTATGAATTCAGAGGTGCATACGGGCGTGAAATCTGCCGGATGGCTGAACAAAATCACCCAGCTGCCCTCGTAATCTGCCGGGAAATTGATGTTCCCCTGGGTGGTGATGGCTTTGAAATTCGGGGCCTTTTCGCCGATGCGCGGCAATGTGGGGGTCGGTTTTTCAGTCGTGTCCATTTTTTATTCCTTTCGGGTAAACAAGAGTGGGATTTCTAAGCACTCGCAGGTGCTTTTCTTTTCCCTGGCAGGCAGGTAGACATTTTCAGGCACAAACCTCCTTTCGATATTTCCATGTTTACACTCCAAAAATGCCTGACAGGGTAAACACAAATAACGAACCGATGATGATCCCGATCGCCGTATAGTGTTCGTGTCCATATTCGCGCGCAGTTGGGATCAACTCATCCAGGGTAATGAAAACCATAACGCCGCCGGCAAATGCCAGCGCGCCCGGCACCAAACGTTGAAAGGAAACTAAAAACAGACTTGCCAATAAAGCCCCGACAGGCTCGGCCAATCCGGATATAAATGCTACTTTGAATGCATCCCAACGGCATACGCCGCCTCTGCAAAGGGGCAAAGCCGTTGCGATTCCCTCAGGGATGTTGTGTAACAGGATGGCTACAGCGATAAACATACCAAATTGGGGATTATGCAAGTAGCCGGCGCCAACAGCAATTCCTTCCGGTAAATTATGCAGCGTGACACCGACCGCTAACAGCATCCCTGTGTTCACCAATTTCATATCCAGGGCATGATCCTGGCGGCGAAACCAGCCATGGCGACGCCTGCCTGGATGCATCTCAACACGAGGTATAGGAAGCTCGTTTTTTTGTAATCCCCGGATCTCTTTTTCTCCAAAACGGATATGGGGAGCGAAATAATCTAACAGAAACATGAAAGTTGCGCCTATGCTAAAACCGACGGTCGCTGTCACCCATCCTGCCAGTTCCCAGGCCTGGTTCACCAGTTCCAAAAATGAGAGGCAGATCATAACCCCCGCTGTCCCCCCCATCAGTAAGCCATAGGATCGCTTGCCCGGCTTGCGAATCATCGTAATTAAGCCACCCAGGCCCGTACCCAGACTGGACATGAAGCTCAAGAGCAAAATATTCAGGATAGGATTGAGTTCTGGGAACATATTTTCACTGGGGCATCAAACTACTTAAATTAATGGCGCCGGGCCTGGGCTGATCTTTTCGTCTCAAATTCGGTCCCAATCCGGATTCCAATTCTTGGCAGGATCGTCCGGTGAACGAGGAGTACCAGCATAGTCGCTAAAAGCGCAGAGCCAAAGATGCCTAACGAACTACCCAGATTATTCATTAGGGCTGGTTTGACGAGCATCACCGCTGCTAGGGTGAGCATCAACATGCCGCCGATCAATTTCAAAATTCGCCCGTGTTTTTCCTCGAGTTTGCTAGATTTCAGGGTATACACAGCGGTAAAAAAGATGGCCATTTCATCGAGTTGGTAGATGCCCAGGTACAGCAATAAGAGAAGGGCAAAAGTCAAAGCAGTTACATTTTGAGAAACCAATAGGTTAGTCCATAAAACCGGGAACCCCGCTGTACAAGAGAATTCCACAAGGGAAACGCCGGCGGCTAATACGATCGTAGCGCCCACCAGGCCCCAAAAACTCTGGCTGGAATCCACCAGTTTCCGCATGCGCTGATAAATTCCGGGTTTTTGACGATCTGAGATGGTGAAAGAAACTCCCTCTTTGTACCAGAAGTAATCTTTGATATTCACCAGGGCGAAAAAGAGCGCGACAAGAGCGACGACCAGTTGAATCCAGCCCACAAAATTCACAACCGTGAATACCGTAAACAGGCCGGAGATAAAAAGAGCGTAGATCGCAGCTGTAACGGTCAGAAAAATCAAACCGATGAATAATACTTTCTTACGCGAACCAGTGTGCAGGGTAATTGCCAAGAGCATCGTTAATACCCAGATCGAACAGGGATTAAAGCCATCCACAAAAGCGATCAGCGTGGTGCTGACCCACAGGGACTGATCGGCCAGGTGAACTGTCCCTAAAACCGGCAGGTCCACCGTGTCAGCGACAGATGGCAGGATGACCTGATCTGAGCCAACAACCGGATTTTCAGGCTGGGCATTTTCGATACCTGGGATTACGCCAATCCCGCGGTCAGGACAACCGTTTTTACTACAATTTTGTACGGCAGCCTCAATCTCTTGGCCGACTTGATCGTTGTATCCTTCCCAATATTGGTTTCCAATAAATATGGTTGGAACGGCGTGCGGCTCAAAACCATACGCCGCCCCCATTTTTAAGAAGGGTTCCTGGTTTTCGGGCACATAATAGATTTCGTACGCCCGCAATTCAATGTTGGGGTAACGCTGCGCCAGTTCATTTAAAAAAGGTTTGGCCAAAGCGCAGTGGGGGCATCCATCGCCCCAGAACAGGTAGATCACTACTTTGTGCGGCTGGTTTGCCGAGGATTGCGCGAAAACAGGCTGAGTGTACGCCAGACCCTGGCAGGCCACGAGAAAGGTTATCAGAAAAGAGAAGCGAAGGAATAATCTGACTTTGTGCATCGAGATCTGGTGCTCCATATTTAAGTGAAGAAGATATCGCAACGTCGTTTTTGGATAGATTTCCTTGCACTAATCTGCTAGCGAACTAATGCAGTAATTCGGTGTGATCGACCAATTTGCCATCGATAAATGCCTGGACAGCCGCATCAATGTCGCGCAGTTCGGTCACCACGGGCTGGATATTAAGCCTGCGCATGCTTTCATAGGCACCCATGCCCATACCGCCACATAACAAGGCTTTACAGTCCGAGATCGCCTCCGCCATGCTGGCGTGCTTGTTGTGCGAAGCCGAATTCATCCCGTGACCAGCCCCATGGTGTTCTTCTGCATGGGGCTGGGCGCTGAATTGATTGTGGCCCATTTTCTCGCGTATCTCGCGATTGACGATTTTTCCTTCTGCAATGGTTAATACCATGTAGTACGGGGCGCGGCCAAAATGCTGGCTGATGCTCTTGCCATCATCGGTAATAATAGCGATTTTCATGGATCATTCCTTTTTTATGGTTTCGAGTGAGAAGTGTCTTCCACCGGTTTCTTCCCGTTCATCCGATGGGTACAGGATCAGCAAAATTTGAGCGATGTTTTCGCCCTGATTTTCCCAACAGTGCGGCAAGTGCGCCTCAAACACCAGGCTGTCGCCAGGTTTTAAAATGAACTCTTCTTGCTCAATCTGGTAACGAACGGCCCCGCTCAAACAATACACAAACTCATGTCCGGTGTGGACAATCATGCGGTCGCCGCTGCCCGACCCTGGCTTCAAAGTTACTGCAAATGGCTGAACGACGTTTCCAGATAGATTTTGGCCCAGGTTCTGCATTTGAGTTTTGCCAAAGGCAGCCATGGGACGTTGATCCGCAGGTGTGAAAACAACTCGTTTTACAACCGGTTCTGATTCGAAGAAGGTGGCAATTGGTACGTCCAGCGCCAGTGCCAACTGCTGGAGAGTACTAACCGAAGGGGATGACTTGCCGTTTTCCACCATACTGAGCGTATTGATGTTCAGCCCGCTGCGATCTGCTAGTGCGCGCAGCGAAAGGCCATTTTGACTGCGCAATTCGCGCAATTTTCGCCCCACCAGCACTTCGGCCGGGGTAGTTTTGTTGTCAATTTGCGGATCCAAGATATTCATTTTCAAAAGAGTGTTCCACGCTAAATTCGAGAGAAGTCGAGCAGTGATACCAATGAATAATCGAGAGGAGCAGGTTCAAAATCATTGCCGCCGATCGCTGTCGGTGGATCTGCCGGTGCCATGTATGGACGAGATCGGGCTTGAACCTTGAACCCATCTTGACGGGATGGCCGCGCTGCTAACTGGTCAGGTTGTCATCCTCTGCACTTTCACCATTTATTACTAAAATTATAGTACAAAAAAGAAATTAATCAAGAAGGATTTACTAAAATAACGTGACACCGGTCTTATCAAAAAGAAGGGGGTAAGTTGTGTAAGAATTTAGCGCTTCGCGCCAAATTCTTACACAACTTACCCCCTTTTAGATGATACTGTGACACCAGGATTGGGCGTTGTCTACGTTCGCAAACAGACGAGAAAGCAGTGCAGGCAGCAAGCTTTCTCGTCTGTTTGAGGTAAATGTCAGGTTCGGCGGCCGAAAATCCCATCCTTGGCCACTTCGCACCCCGAAAAGGGTGGGTGGTTATAAATATTTATCGTTCGGAGCCAGCCTGCGCTGGCCTTGAGCTTGTTTGACGGGGACGGCCTCGATGGTTGGGGGGGCTTCACCGGCTTCCGACAGGCGGCGGAGCAAACGCTCGCGCATTACCTGTTTGACCTCAAGATAACCGGCGTGGTCAATCAGGTTTTCCAGCTCATACGGGTCAGCGTAAAGGTCGTATAAGAATTCTTCGGTGTAGTGGTCCGAACCGGGCGCGCTGGAGCCGTTCAGGCCGGGGGCGTAGACACTGTATTTCCAGCGTGCAGTGCGCACGCAGCGGCCGATTTGCGATTCGCTGATTTGTATGAAGACTTCTTCGGGCCAGCCGGCGGCTTCATGGCGGGTCAGCGGCAAAATCGAGCGCCCGTGCATGATCTCTGGCACTTCAATCCCACAGGCATCTAAAAGCGTAGGCGGAACATCCAGCAGGCTAACCAGCTTTTCGATCCGTCCACCGCCCATAAAGCCTGGGCCGTGAAAAGCCAGCGGAATACGGATCGAGCTTTCGTGGCAAGAGCGCTTATATTCCGCGTTGCGCGTCTTGAAATGATTGCCATGATCGCTGGTGAAGACAACGATGGTGTTGTCCATCAGGTTCAGGCTTTTGAGCGTGTCCAGAATCCGGCCAAAGGCTTCGTCCAGACGCTTCACCATGCCATAGTAGCCTGGCAGGTGGCGTTGGGCCGTCCCCGGCAGGGCCGCCAGGTCAGGCGGGGTCCACTTGCCGGTATAGCGTTCAGCGTAACCGTCCGGGGCGGGATAATCATCGCGCGAGTTCTGGAAATGGGGCTCCAGGTAAGACAGGAACAGGAAGAAGGGTTGTTCCTGGTGGCCGTCAATATAATCAATCGCGGCATCCGTGATGGCGTCGACCCGGTATCCGGGCAATTTGACGGCCTGCATGTCGTTATCAAACATGACCGTGTCGTAGGCATCTGAGGTGAATTCAAGCAGATTGGCGGCCAGCCAATACTCATAACCACCCCGTTCCTCGGCGCGCACCGGGCCTGCCAGGCTGTTATCGCTCAGGTGCCATTTGCCAATATAGCCGGTGGTATAGCCCGCCTCGCGATAGTACTGAGCCAGGGTTTTTTTATCAGCTGGAAGGATTTTCCCGTTGCTCCAGACGTCGGTGTGGGTGGCGTACAATCCGGTTTGCAAAGAAGCTCGCGCGGGAGCGCAGACCGGCTGGCAGGTAAAGGTGTTGTAGCAGTGCGTACCACGCAGTGCGACGCGGTCAAAATTGGGGGTCAGGTCAAGCGGGTTGCCATGAATTCCGGTCGTGTCCCACCTTTGCTGGTCGGTGAAGAAGAATACAACATTCGGTTTTGGCGGCATGAAGTTCTCTTGGTGTGGTGGAATTGGATAGGAACAGCGCGCCTGGCAGCCCTGGAAGTCTGCCAGAGCTGCCAGGCGCGTAAAAAATTAAGCTCGCAAAGCTGGATTAGCTTTGCGCCAGGAGCGCATCGCCATCTTTCTTAATCGCATCGGCTACTTCCTGGGCCGTTTTCGACTTATTCCAAAGTGTGTCCATATTGGGCGTTACGACGCGCGATGAAATTTCTGGCCACTTCACATGGACCGGGTCGCGCACGACGTATTCCTGGGCATCCACAAAGCCCTTGGCATTGGCGGGCGGTTTGGTGGGGTCGAGGAATTTATCGGAGGTGCCAACCGAAACGCGCGAGGGCGTTGTCGCTCCAACGCTGACTTCATCCAGCTCGGCTTGAGCGCTGGAGATGTATTTGAGGAATTTCCAGGCCGCGTCTGGCGCTTTGGTGCCAGCGCCCGAGGCCCAGCCAGACCCGCCGCCGCCTGTGCCGCGCCGGCTGGCTTTGCCGATGGGCAGGGTGGCTACATTCCATTTAAAGGCCGTGATGGTGCGGTATTGGTTCACCGAGGATGGATTGTTAATCATCATCCCCACTTTGCCCGTGGCGAAAAGGTCAAAGCCGCCCAGCTCCGATTCAATATCCGGGCGGGGCGCGACCATATACTTGTGCATCAGGTCCTGCAGGAATTGCAGAGCTTCGACCGATTCTGGACTGTTGATCGCCATCGAGGTTGCCACGCCTTTGTCGTCACGGCTGACAATGGTTGCGCCGTTGTTGTAGACCCAGGAAGCCCAAGGCCGCCAGCCGCGGTTGACCAAAAAGCCCCATTGATCCACTTTGTCGCCGGTCTTCACGGTCAGCTTTTGAGCCATCTCCAGGAAGCTCGCGAAGGTAAAATCGGTGTTGGTCCAGTCAGCGTTGGGCGGCGTGATCCCGGCTTTTTCAAACAGATCCAGGTTCATAAACAGGTTCTGGTTGCCGTAGTCGCGCGGCAGGGCATACAGCCCGCCCTCCCACTGGTACAGGCCAAGCGCTTCTTTGCGGAAATCGCTCAGGTCGTATTTGTCGGCGCTGACAAAATCATCCAGGCGCAAGTGCATTTTCTTTTCCACCACCGTGATAATCGGCGCAACCTCCTGCAGATAACGATAGATATCTGGGGGGGTTCCGGCGGCAAACAAAGTTTGAATTTTGGTGTTGTAATCCGTGGGTACCGGCTGGTGGTCGACGGTGATGCTTGGATTCTCCGTGGTAAAGCCCGCGGCCCAGGCATCTCGAACTTTGACATGGCCGGCGTTGACGGTGTCGCAGACAAAAGTCAGCTTGACCGGGGCTGCTTTCGGCGCTTCGGTGGTGGGCGCTGCGGCGGCGCTGGTTGGCTGGGCGGGCGCTGCCGCGGGGCTGCAGGCGCTCAGCGCCAGCAATCCAGCTCCCATAGAGGCGCCGTACTTCAGGGCATCCCGACGACTGATCCTACGTGTTTGCTTCATACCAAATCTCCTTTTCTTCCCGAACCTTATTGTTTGACGCCGGTAAAGACGACGCCTTGAATAAAATATTTCTGGGCCGCGAAAAACAGCACCAGAACCGGCAACATGGTGAGCAGGGAGGCAGCCATCAACAGATGCCAGCTTGCGGCTGCTTCTCCCTGGAACATCCTTAAGCCCAATGCGAGGGTGAAATTGCGGCTGTTTTGCAGGTAAACCAGGGCATTTAAAAACTCGTTCCACTGACCATTAAAGGTAAAGATGACGACCATGGCAATGACCGGGGTCGACATCGGCATGATAATTTTCCAGAACACTCCCCAACTCGAGCAGCCATCGATACGCGCCGCATCATCCAGATCGCGTGGAATGGTTAAAAAGAACTGTCTCGCCAGGAAAGTTAAATACGGGCCGCCAAAATATTGCGGAACGATCAGCGGCAAAAAGGTGTCAATCCAGCCGAGTTCTTTGAAGATGATGAACTGGGGAATTAAGGTGACGTGCGGCGGGAGCATCATGGTCGCCAGCATGATCACAAAAAAGAAATCCCGGCCCCACCACTGCAGGCGGGCAAAGGCATAGGCGACCAGGGTTACGGATAACACTTTACCGAAAATACTGGTCAGGGTGATGATGGTCGTATTGCCCAGGTAGCGCCAGAAAGGAATTTGTGTGACAGCCTCGGCGTAGTTCACCCAACGAAAAGGATCGGGGATCCATTTGGGGGGGAAAAGGTAGATATCACCGGCAGGTTTTAAAGAGGAGGAAATGGTCCACGCCAGGGGAATGAACATGAAGAACACGCCTACCAGCAGGGCGAGATGCGTAAAAAGCTTGCCAATCGCGCGGCGCTGTGCCATTCGCAAAGAATTTGTGGGGTGTTTTTGAAGAGATGCATTGTTCATACGCTTAGCTTTTCCTACTCTCGCCTTCGTAAAAAACCCAGGAAGTCGATGAACGGTAAATCAAAAGTGTCAAAACCAGAATCAATGTGAAGACCACCCAGGCAAGCGCGCTGGCAAATCCCATGCGCTGGTAGACAAACGCATTTTGATACAGGTACAAAATCACAAACAAAGTGGCGTTATTGGGACCGCCGGAAGTCATAATGTAAGCCTGGGTAAAGACTTGCAGGGCATTGATAATTCCAACCACCAGCTGAAAGAAGAGGACAGGGGTCATTAAAGGCAAGGTGATCAGCCAGAGCCTCTGCAGGCCCTGAGCGCCATCTACTTCAGCGGCCTCGTACAACTCGGTTGGAATCCCCTGCAGTCCGGCCAGGTAAATGATCGCCCCGGCGCCAACGCTCCAAACACTCATCAATACCAAAGACGGCAAAGCCCAGTTTTGATCTCCCAGCCAGCTTGGCCCTGTGATACCCACCATCGCGAGCGTCTGGTTGATCAAGCCAAATTCCGGAGAAAAAAGCCAGCGCCAGAGCAGGGCAACGGCAACGCCTGAAAGAACGGAGGGCAGATAATACGCGGTTCGGTAAAACCTGAGACCGATAATGTTAGCATTTAAGAGCAGCGCAATGACCAGGCCAAAGAAGATATTAAGCGGAACGCTGGTTAAGGCATAGAGGATGGTCACTTTTAAGGATTGACCAACCAGCGCATCGTTGAGCATGGTTTGAAAGTTGTTCAAACCAACAAATTTTGCTGGGGTGATTAAGTCCCACTCGGTAAAGGCCAGGCCCAGCGAAGCCAGCATAGGCCCAAGTGTCCAAACAAAAAAGCCAATAATAAAGGGGGAAGCAAACAACCACCCGTCTTTATTTTTTTTGACCCACTTCCCGAAGGAAGGCCGAGGCGCTTGCCGGCGTTCTTTTGAATGCTTTGTTTGAGTTATCGACAGATTATCTTCCATCCTAAACCAACTCACCTTTCATCGAGATCAGGCAGAATCGCGTATGATCAAATTCCAGTCTATCTTATGCATCCTCCCTTCAGGCGGCGCCTCGCCGCGCAGGCGCGAAAAAACGAATTGGATCAGCGTGCTGAAATCAAATTTCTCGGGGCCGATGGTCGTCAGCGCCGGCTGGATGATCTTACCCTCGGGGATATTTCCTGACCCAATGATCGCAATATCTTCAGGAACGCGCAGCCCACTTTCACGAATGGCATAAATGGCGCTGATTGCGGCCAGATCGGAACCGCAGTAGACGGCTGTCGGCGGGTGTGGCGCGCGCAGCATCGCCTTCACCGTATGATAGGCCTGCTCGCGAGAAGCGCCAAAATCGATCCTGATCAGCTCTGGATCCATGGGCAGGGCGTTGTCTTCCAAAAATTTTAGAAACGCTTTGTGACGGAAAAAAGGAGTGGCTTCTGAGGAAAATCTTCCGATATAACCAATCCGGCGATGCCCTTTTTGGTACAGGTAATCCAAAGCAACGCTCGCCGCCTCGTACTCCGTATTCTGAACCACATCCACGCCTTCGGGCATCAAATGGTTCGAGCTAATCGACACGGCATACCCAATTTGCGCCAGGCGCGTGAGGTCTGTCTCTTTCAGGTGGGATGGGGAAATTAATATAACTCCGTCCGCCAGCCCGCTCAACAATTGATCAAGAAGCTTTTGCTCGTTTTCCGCCGATCCAATCAACCCGATTATGGTCATATAGCCCAGGTCGCTGGCTGCTCGATACAATTCTTCGGCCAGAATATTGTTATAGGGAATCCCCAGATCATTGACGGCGAGGCAAATTCGATCTGTGTTCCTGCGGCGCAAATTGCGCGCGGATTGGTCGGGAAAATAGCCCAACTCGGCGATGGCGTTTAAAACCCGCTGGCGTGTTTCAACCGGAATGCGATCCAGGCCCCACTGGTTTTTATTTAACACGAAAGATACCGTTGTCGGCGATACTCCGGCAACCTGGGCTACCTGGCGAATGGTTGGTTTCTTGTTATCTCTCATTTTCAATGTTTACCTGAGATCAAAAATGAAACCAGATGGTATTACCTCAGAAAAAGGGGTAAGTTATGTGTTGATTTGGCGCGAAGCGCCAAATCAACACATAACGCGCCTGCTTTTGGAGAGGTACACCAGATGTACCATCTCAATCCACGGGGGTTTGTTGCGCGTGGATTTGGGGTTCGACGTCAAATTCACACACAACACTTCTGTTTTATGAGCGGATACAACCAGAGCGACCCCGGAAAGGGTTTGGGACAGGACCGAAAGTTTTAAAACGAGTTAGTAAATCGATTTACAAATATATTAGTAAAATTTTTGCGGTGTGTCAAGAGCCAATTTTTGGTGGGAAGTTGTTCCAAATGTTGACAATCCCTGATGAGAAAGAGGCCCAGAATCCGCGAGGAGGGAAGCGGCTGTCCAAACCTTAGAAACCTCTTATAAATGGGAGGCTTGACTCGCCCATTGTTCTCCATTAAGATCAAATTATGTATTTAAGTGGAAGCAAATGGAGCATGAACCGCCGCAAGAAGCGCGGCAGCCCGCTCCGGATTATCATTCTGGTCGCGCTGGTCGGCGCCGCCTTGTATTTCAACCAGTTTATCGTCCCCACCACCCCGCCGCTCTTCATCCCGACCCCCACGCCAACCCGCTCGCCCGATTCCTTCTTAAATGAGGCGACCGAGCAGATCCAGAAGGGCAAGTATATTCAGGCTGTCACCGCCTACGAGCAGGCTATTCAGTCCGACCCGCGCAACCTCAATACCTATATCGAGCTGGCGCGCATCCAGGTCCTGTATGGCGATTATGACAAGGCCATCGAAAACATTGGCAACGCGATCCTGCTCAACCCCAACCACAGCCTGGCCCTGGCGGTGCAGGGTTGGGCGGTCGGCAAAAAGGGCGACTACCTGTTGTCCCAGGCCAAACTGAACGACGCGATCGAGATCGACCCCGGCAATGCCCTGGCCTACGCCTACCTGGCCGAGATCCTGGCCCAGCAGCAAACCGAAAACAAGGGCGACCTGACCACGATCGACAAGGCCAGCGAAGCCTCGCGCAAGGCCAAGGAACTGGGGCCGAACCTGATGGAAAGCTACCGCGCGCGCGGGCTGGTTCTGGAAATGACCGGCAACTACGAGGAAGCCATCCCGGAGTTTGAGCAGGCGGTGGCGCTCAACGGCAACCTGGCCGACCTGCACCTGGCGCTCGGGCGCAACTATAAGGCCATGGACCAGTATGACAAGGCTGTCGACGAATTCAACCGCGCCATCGCGCTCAAGGCCAGCGACCCGCAGCCTTACGTTGAAAACGCGCTGACCTACCTGCGCATCGGCGAGTTCGCCAAGGCGATCCAGTACGCCCAGCAGGCGGTCACGGTCGACCCGACCGACCCGCTGCTCTACGGCTACCTGGGCACGATCTACTACCGCCAGACCGATTACGCCAGCGCGGTGCAGCCGCTGCGCCTGGCCACGCGCGGCGGCGCGGCCGAAACGGCCGACAAACAGGTGGTGCAGGTCGAAGGCATCGCCCTCGACGGCGACAGCGTGGCGATGTATGCCCGCTTTGGCCTGGCCCTGGCGCGCACGGGCGCCTGCGGCGAGGCGCTGCAAATCTCACAGGCCATCCTGCAGGCCTTCGCCAGTGACGAAACCAACGCCTATAACGCCAACGAAATCGTCAACATTTGCCGCGGCGGGACCAGCACGCCGGTTCCCGCCGACGTTCAACCCGAAGCCACGCCCAAACCGTAAGGCAGGCGCGCCAGGCACACCCACACATGGCTAAAAAATATCTTTTCCACCGCGAGAGCCCCATCTCCAACCCCTACCGGGTCTTTGCGCTGTTGAGCGTGATCCTGGCCGGGCTGTTTTTGCTGCGCGGCTACGGCACGGGCGAGGTCAAAGAGCTGTTCCACCCGACTCCCACGCCCACCCGCACCACCGGCTCATTCTCCTTTGAAGGCCAGACCCACTTCCAGGCCGGCAACCTGAACAAGGCCATCGAGGCCTACCAGGCGGCCCTGGAAACCAACCCGAACAACTCGGACCTGTGGCTGGAGCTGGCGCGCATCCAGACCTACTCTTCGCTGCTGCTGACCAGCAACGATGACCGCCTGGCGCGCCTGCAGGAGGCCCTGGTTTCGGCCAACAAGGCGGTTGAGACCGGGCCAGACAACAGCAGCGCGCACGCCGTGCGCGGGTTTGTGCTCGACTGGAACGCCAGCCTGACCGAAGGCGAGCAGGACCGTCAGGCTCTGCTGATTCAGGCCGAACAGGCCGTGACCAAGGCGCGCGAGCTGGACAAGAACAACGTGCTGGCCCTGGCCTACGCTGCCGAGATCTACAACGACGCGCTCAAGAACGACCTGGCCCAGGCTGCGATCGACCAGGCCAAAGCGCTCAACCCCGATCTGATGGACGTGCAGCGCGTGCGCGCTTCGCTGCTGGAGCGCCTGGGCGACTATAAGGGCGCGATTGACGCCTACAACCGCGCGATCGAGCTGTCTCCCAATTTGACCTTCCTTTACATCAACGTCGGTGTGATTTACCGCTACCTGGGCATGACCGCCAAGACAGATGAAATCCAGCAGCAGTACTATGACCAGGCCCTGGACGTGTTTGCCAAGGCGGTCGAGCTGAACAAACAGCTCGGCATCGACGACCCGACCCCCTACGTCGCGATCGGCAAAGTCTATACCCAAATGGGCGAGTTCTTTATCGCCTCGCGCAACGCCAAAAAGGCTCTGCAGTTCAACCCTTCCAGCCCCGACCTGTACGGCCAGCTGGGCATGGTCTACTTCAAGGCGCGCAACTACGAGACCTCCATCCCGGCCTTGCAGTGCGTGGTGGAGGGCTGCGGGCCGGAGATCAGCTGCCAGGTGCGCGACGACTGCGACCAGGCCAGCGCCCAGCCGATCACGATCAAGGGCATCGAGCTGAAATCAAACGACGCGGCCACCATTGTGTATTACTACACCTATGGCTCGGTCCTGGCCGGCCTGTACCGCCCGGTGGGTGACACATCGGGCTACTGCGAGCGCGCCGCCAAAATCTTTGCCACGGTGCGCGCGGTGGCGGGCGATGACCCCTCGATCATCAGCATCATCAGCGCTAGCGAAGCGATCTGCGCCTCGTATAAAACCAACCCGCGCCCTTCGATCACCCCCACCCCGACGAAGGTGAAGTAAGAACGCGATCCGCTGTCCGGTATCCGCTGACCTCTGACTGGTTTCTTTGCAAGGATTCTCTGGCCCGGATCCCTGACAGCGGACCCCGATCTCCGTTTTATCAGAGATTTATAAGAATCCCACATCCCCCCCTTGACTTTCACCTGGAAGGCAAGTATTATTCGGGGCGTAATTAGCACTCACAACACAAGAGTGCTAAAAATTCGAAAACAAGAAAATCTGTTCAGGAGGTTTTTATCATGGCTTTGAATCTCAAGCCCCTCGGCAGTCGCGTGGTCATCGAACCGATCGAGCAAGAAGACGTCACCGCTGGTGGTATCGTTCTGCCCGAAACCGCGAAAGAAAAACCGCAGCGCGGTAAGGTCCTCTCGGCTGGCGACGGCGATCGCGACGATCATGGCAAGCGCATCGCTTTGGACGTCAAGGTTGGCGACGTGGTCCTTTTCGCCAAGTACTCCGGCACCGAAATCAAAGTGGACGGCAAAAAACTGCTGATCCTGCGCGAAAGCGATATTCTGGCGATTGTTGAAGGCTAATTTTCCCTCAGAAGGAGTTGATTCAAAATGGCTGCTAAGCAACTGGTTTTCGGCGATGAAGCTCGCCGCAAGTTAAAGAATGGCGTCGACATTGTCGCGAACGCTGTATCGACCACCCTCGGCCCCAAAGGCCGCAACGTGGCCCTGGACCGCAAATTCGGCTCCCCCACCATCACCCATGACGGCGTGACGGTTGCCAAGGAAATCGAGCTGCCCGATCCGTTTGAGAACATGGGCGCCCAGCTCCTCAAGGAAGCCGCGACCAAGACCAATGACATCGCTGGCGACGGCACCACCACCTCCACCGTCCTGGCCCATGCCATCGTGACCGAAGGCCTCAAGACCCTGGCCGCCGGCGCCAACCCGATGCTGCTCAAGCGCGGTATCGAATCGGCCGCCAAGACCGTCGCCGAAGCCATCAAGAAATCGGCGATCGAGATCACCACTAAGGAAGAAATCGCCAACGTCGCCATGATCTCCGCCCAGGACCGCCAGATTGGCGAGCTGATCGCGGACGTGATGGACAAGGTTGGTAAAGACGGCGTCATCACCGTTGAAGAATCCAAGGGTCTCGAATTCGAGCAGGAATACGTTGAAGGTATGCAGTTTGACCGTGGTTACATCTCGGCCTACTTCGTCACCGACAGCGAGCACATGGAAGCCGTCATCACGGATCCCTATATCCTGATCTACGACAAGAAGATCTCCGCCGCCCAGGATATCGTGCCCATCCTCGAAAAACTGGTCCAGATTGGCAAGCGCGAGCTGGTCATCATCGCTGAAGATGTTGACGGCGAAGCCCTGGCGACCCTGGTGCTCAACAAACTGCGCGGCATGCTCAACGTGCTGGCCATCAAAGCCCCTGGCTTTGGCGACCGCCGCAAGGCCATGCTGCAGGACATCGCCACCCTGACCGGCGGCTCTGTCATCTCCGAAGAGACCGGCCGCAAGCTGGAAACCGTCGTGATCCCCGACCTCGGCCGCGCCGAGAAGGTTGTGTCCGACAAGGACAACACCACCGTCGTTGGCGGCAAGGGCGATGAACTGTCGATCAAGGGCCGCATCGAGCAGATCCGCATCGAGATGGACAAGACCACCTCGGATTACGACCGCGAAAAACTCCAGGAACGCCTGGCCAAGCTGACCGGCGGCGTCGCCATCATCCGCGTTGGCGCTGCGACCGAGACCGAACTCAAAGAGAAGAAGCACCGCGTGGAAGACGCCCTCTCGGCGACCCGCGCCGCGGTGGAAGAAGGCATCGTTCCGGGCGGCGGCGTCGCCCTGGTCAACGCGATCGCCTCGCTCGACAAGGTCAAGATGCAGTACGAAGACGAGCAGATTGGCGTCAACATCGTGCGCAAGTCCCTCGAAGTTCCCATGCGCAAGATCGCTGAGAACGCCGGCAAGGACGGCTCGGTGGTGGTTGAGAACGTCCGCACCCAGCAGAAGGCCAAGAAGAGCAGCACCTTCGGCTACGACGTGATCAAGGACCAGTACATTGACCTGGTCAAGGGCGGCGTCATTGACCCCGCCAAGGTCACCCGCGGCGCGCTCGAGAACGCTGCTTCGATCGCTTCGATGATCCTGACCACCGAAGCCCTGATCACCGACGTGCCCGAGAAGGAAAAGGCCGCTCCTGCTCCGCAGATGCCTGAGTACTAAAAAGAAAGCAACAAAAAATCCCCGCCAGTTGGCGGGGATTTTTTGTTGCCGCGCCTGCTAAAACCGCCCTCCCCTGCCCCTCCCGGAGGTTTAGGGGAGGACAAGCAAGATTTCCCCACCCCCCTCCCCCCCGCCCGCGGGCGGGGGCAAAGAAATTTTTTGCGGTTTTTGGGACGCAAAGCGTTCCAAAAACCGCTTAAATATAGAGGAGGGCGGGCGCGCGCCGGGCGGGGTGGGCCTGTTCGAAAGCATAGGCAGCGGCGATGACTTTGCCGTCTTCAAAGTGCCCGGCGGTAAAGGTCAGGCCTTGCGACTTGCCGCCGGCGCGGCAGCCGAGGGGCACGGTCAGGGCCGGGAAGCCCGCGATGGCGTGATATTTGGAGAGCGCCCCGCCCAGGCTGACCAGCACATCCGCCTCGGCCAGCAGGCGGCGCAGTTCATCCGCCGCCGCGCTCGTCACTTTGCGCGCCAGGGCGGCATGCTGCTCAGGCGTGTGGGTGAGCGCCTGGGAACCCTCGAGGATATCCTGGCCAAAGGGGGCGCGGTTGGGCAGGTCGGCGGCATTGAAGCGGATCACCTCCTCCAGCGAAGCGAGCGGGGCATACCCCGCCACCTCGGCCAGATAGCGGTTGAGGTCGTGCTGCATGCCGTAGGAGAGGACGGCTTCGACATCGATCCAGCGCACGCAGTGGCGCAGGGGCAAATCCACCAGCGCGGCGCCGCAGGCGCTCAGCACGCGGCGGGCCTGTTCAGCCAGCGGGCGGTCGGCCGGCTTGACGTAGAGGTTGGATACCCAGCCCACGCGCATGCCCTGGAGCGCCGAGCGGTCGAGGAACTGGCCGCAATCGACGCCGCACACCGGGCGGGCGCCGGCGGTGGACGGGTCGCGCGGGTCGGCGCCGGTCATCGCCTGGAACAGCGGGGCCAGGTCCGCCACGCTGCGCGCCATCGGCCCGGCCGTGTCGGTCACCGACGTGATCGGGATGATCAGGTCGCGGCTGACCAGCCCGCGGCTGGGTTTAAGCACCGCCAATGAGTTGGCCGCGCCCGGCGAAATCAGCGAGCCGCAGGTTTCCGTGCCGACTGCCAGCGGGGCCAGGCCCGCCGCCAGGGCAGCTGCCGAGCCGGAGCTGGAACCGGAGACGTCAAAGCGCCCGTAGGGGTTGCGCACCTGGCCGCCCAGCACACTGAAGCCGTTGGCCGACTGGCTGCTCATGTAATTGGCCCACTCGGACAGGTTGGCTTTGCCCAGCAGGAGCGCCCCGGCCGCGCGCAGGCGGGCCGCCACGAACGAATCGCGCGGAGCGCCCGCGCTTTCCAGCGCCTTGGCCCCGGCTGTGTTGTGCATGCGGTCGCCGGTGGCGATGTTATCCTTGAGCAAGAGCGGTATGCCGTGCAGCTCTCCGCGCGGCTTGCCCGCGCGCAGCTCCGCATCCAGCGCATCGGCCAGGGCCAGCGCGTCCGGGTTCAGCTCGCCCACCGCGCGCAGGCTGGCATAACGCTGGATGCGCCGCAGGCAGGCCAGGGCCAGCTCGCGGCAGGTCAGCTGGCCCGTGTCCAGGGCGCGGCGCAGCTCGGCCACGCTCGCGCGCAGCACCCAATCATCCAGCTGCGCGGCCCGCTGCATGTCCCCCTCGGCCAGAGCCACCGCGAAAGGGGTAAAATCCAGCTCGCGCCTTCCGCTGTAAGGTGGGGTGTTCAGCTGGCGTAAAACTTGTTTGCTGTGCATGTTTCCTCCTCGCGCCGCGCGGACAGATGCATCCATTTTACCCCTGGAAAGAGAGGGAGCCAGGGCTACGAATTTATCATAAGATACAATCTATTTGCGATCGTCTCAACCAATCGGGGTGTTGTGCGTGAATTTGGCGCGAGGCGCCAAATTCACGCACAGAAAGTAAATCTGTGAAACCTGTTTTGCTTGCGCCCTTGCGCCACCGCGCTTTTCGCCTGCTGTTCGCGGGTCAGCTGGTCTCGGATCTGGGAGATTGGCTGGACTTTCTGGCGTTAATTGCGCTGATCGTCACGGCCTGGGAGCTGGGCCCGAGCGCTCTGGGCGCGCTCTCGATCGCGGTAGCCTTCCCGTTCGCGGTGATCGCACCGCTGTCGGGGGTCTGGGCTGACCGCCTGCCGCGCAAGACGGTGATGATCGCCGCGGATCTGGCACGGGCGCTGGTCGTATTGGGTCTGGTCTTTGCGCCGAATCTGCCAACCGTCCTGGCGCTGGTCTTGATCAGGGGCGTTTTCAGCACCTTTTTTGGGCCAGCGCGGCAGGCGACGATTGCCACCCTGGTGCCGCAGGACGATCTGCTGGCGGCCAACTCGCTCAGCCAGCTTTCCTTTCAGCTGACCAAGATCCTGGGACCGGCGCTGGGCGGTCTGCTGGTCGCCGCGGCCGGTTCCCGTTTCGCGTTTATGGTCGACGCAATGACCTTCCTCGTCTCAGCAGCCTTCATCGCCCAGCTGCCCAACATGGCAGCGACAGCCCGTACCGGAGAGGAGAAGGAGCAGCAGGCGCCGGGTTTCTGGCGTGAGTTTCGGGATGGGCTGGCCTGCCTGGTCCAGCGCCGCTCGCTCATGCTGGCCGTGGCCAGCCATTCTGCGGCCTGGATGATCCTGTTTACGTTTGACAGCCTGGGGGTGCTGGCACTCAAGCAGCTGGGCATCGGCGAGGCGCTGTTTGGCCTCACCGTCGGCAGCATTGGGCTGGGAACTGCCCTCGGCGCGGCTGCCATCGGGCAGTGGGGCAAACGCATCCACCCGTTTGTGACGATGGCGGCCGGACAGATCGGGGGCGGGCTCGTCGTCGCGCTGCTCGGCGCCGCCGTGGCGCTGCACGCGCAAGGAGGCGGGGCCTGGATGGTGGTGTATGTGCTGATCGGTCTCTCGGCCGCGGCCGTCTTTGTGCCATACGGTTATGTCCTCCAGCTGGAAACCCCACCGCAATTGATGGGGCGCGTCTTCGCCGCGGCTGGCGGGATCCAGAATGCTTTTCTGCTGCTCGCGCCGCCCTTGGGCGCGCTGCTGGCTGAGCTTCACGGGGTTGGCGCGGTCTTTGGCGTGATGGGCATCGCGCTTTCACTCCTCGGACTGGCGGTATTCTTCCTGCGGCCGGGTGTGACAGCGCCGGCTGCGGCGTGGTCAGACCCGGGTTGACGAAGTTCAGTCCAGCTCGGCGCGCACCGGCCACATGCCGCGCACGGAGTTGGCCAGGTAGATCGCGCTGCAGCGCGCCAGGTCCTCTGCGCGCAGCACGGCCTCGGCGGCCTGGCCGGTTTCGAGCAGCCAGGCGCGGTAGGTGCCGGGCAGCAGCCCGCAGGCCAGGGCCGGGGTGACCATGCGCCCTTCCAGCTCAACCACCAGGTTGGCGATCGTCGATTCGGTCAGCTCGCCGCGCTCGTTCCACAGCAGCACGTCGGCATAAGGGGGCCGCTCGGCCAGGGCCTGCTGGTAGCGCTCGCGCCGCGTCGTCTTGTGATATAGAAAGCGGTCGCCGGACTGCACCGGGGTTTTGGCCAGGGCGATCACGGCCGGGTTGGGGGTGTTGGGCAGCGGCTGGGCTTCGAGGGTTAGCGCCCCGTCGCGGGCCAGGCGCAGGCGCAGGCGCTGGGCTGTGCCGCCCGCCGCGCGCGCCACCCGTTCCAGCTCGGTCAGCAGGCGCGCGCGGTCGAAGGGATAGGCGAAATACTCGGCCGAAGCCGCCAGGCGGGCCAGGTGCTGTTCGAGCAGGAACCAGCCCTCGACCGGGGTCCAGCGCAGCGTTTCGAGCAGGTCAAACGGCTCGGGGCGCTCGGAAAGCAGGCGCGCCTTGGTGCGCGTCTCCTCCCATTCGTCCTCGGCCTGCGAATCCCAGACGATCCCGCCGCCCACCCCATACTCAGCCCGGCTGGTGCGTTTGTCCAGGCGCAGGGTGCGGATGGCCACGTTGAACTGCGCGCGCCGTCCAGGCGCGTAATAGCCGATCGCGCCGGTGTAGATCCCGCGCGGCTCGCTTTCCAGTTCGGCGATGATTTGCATCGTGCGCACCTTGGGCGCGCCGGTGATCGAGGCGGCCGGGAACAACGCGCCCATCAGCTCCGGCAGCCCGGCCGCGCTGCGCGCCATCACGGTGGTGGTCATCTGCCAGACGGTTGGGTACTTCTCGACCTGAAAGAGTTTGGGCACACAGACCGAACCGGTGCGCGCCACGCGCCCCAGGTCGTTGCGCACCATGTCAACGATCATCAGGTTTTCAGCCAGGTTCTTTTCATCGGCCGCCAGCCATTCGGCCAGGGCGCGGTCTTCGTCCTGGGTCGCCCCGCGCCGCGCTGTGCCCTTCATCGGGCGGCTGGTCAGCAGCTCGCCGTCCAGAGTGAAGAACAGCTCGGGCGAGATCGAACACAGCGCCCAATCTGCCGTTTCCAGAAAAGCGGCGTAGGGCGCGGCGTGACTTATGGCAAGCGCGGCGAAGAGCGGCCAGGCGGGCGGCAGCGAATCCAGCGCGGCGCGCAGGCGGTAGGTGTAGTTGACCTGGTAGGTCGCGCCGGACGCGATCAGGTCCTTGACCGCGCCAATCGCGCGCGTGTAGACCTCCGGCGCGACGGTCGGCTGCCAGTCGGCTTGAGGCAGCCCGGCCCCGGCCGCGCCGCGCAGGGCGGCCGCGTCGAGGCGCGCCGGCGGATCGTACAAGCCAAACCAGAGCAGCGGAAAACCCGCGGCGGGCGGGCGCACCGCCAGCGCGGCGTCCATCGCCGGGGCGGCTTCATACGCCAGAAAGCCGGCCGCCCAGCACCCGCCGCGCGCCACCTGTGCTTCCACCTCGCGCAGCGCAGCGCCGACATCCTCCAGTCGCGCGGCCGCGATCACCTGGCGCGGGCTGGCAAAATGCAGCCAGGCGGCCTGGTCCGGCGCGTATAAAACGATCTCGTTGAGGGCAGGGGCAAAGCTCATCCAGGCCAATTTTACCTTTGAACACACAAGGTTGTGGGGTTCGGCGTGCATGAAAATCAGGTTCGCTGTTTTCATATTCCCCAGCAGGAAACGGGCAAAATGAAGATGATATAATCAGGCCACTATGCGCCTCCGTCTGATCCTCCTTGCCCTGCTGGCGGCCGCCCTGATGGCGGGCTGCGCCGGCGCTCCCACCGCAACCGAGCCGCCCGCCGGCCAGGCCCCGACCGCCGCCCGCACCCCCGCCACGCCAAACTCGGCCGTCACGCCCTTGCCCACCGCGATCCCCGCCACGCCCACCCCGACGGCCCTGCCCGCCGCGCTGAAGGTCAACGGCGAGATCGTGGCGCTGGCCGAGTACCAGGCCGCGCTCAAACAGATTGGCGAAGCGCAGCCCGGCCTCAGCCCCACCGAGCAGCGCAAACGCGTCATCGCCGAGCTGGTTGATCAGACTCTGCTAGCCCAGGCCGCCTTCAAGGCCGGGTTCAGCCTGGATGAGACCGCCCTGCGGGCGCGCATCGACAAACTGGCCGAACAGGCCGGCGGCCCTGCCGCCCTGGCCGACTGGCAAACCCGCATGGGCTACAGCCCCGAGAGCTTTCAGCTGGCCCTGCGCCGCGCCGCCGCGGCCGCCTGGCAGCGCGACCAGATCATGGCTGGCGTCCCAGCCGAGATGGAACAGATCCACGCCCGCCAGATCCTGGTGCAGAGCGCCGAAGCCGCCGCGCGCGCCGAACAGCAGTCCAAACAGGCTGGCACGGACTTTGCTACCCTGGCCTTTGGATATGATTTAAAGACCGGCGGCGACCTGAGCTGGTTCCCGCGCGGATACCTGAACGAGCCCGCCGTCGAAGAAGCCGCCTTTGCCCTGCAGCCCGGTCAAATCAGCCCGGTGATCAAGAGCAATATCGGGTATCATATCCTGCAGGTCATCGCGCGCCAGGTGCGCCCGCTCAGCCCCGACGCGCGCCTGGCCCTGCAGCGCAAGGCCCTGGCCGCCTGGCTGGCGGATGCGCGCCAGCAAAGTCAGGTGGAAGAACTGGTCCCGTAGGGGGGACAAGCCCGCACACGAGGATGGCATGGATTTATTCGAAGACCCCGACAGCCTGGAACAAGCGCCAACCCCGCCGCCCAGCCCGCGGCGCAGGCGCCGCCGGCACAGCCACGGGATCGCACCCGAATTTTGGGATACGCTCAGCGTTTTTCTGCTGATCGGCACGCTGCTGACCCTGGTGCTGGTGTTCATCATCTTCCAAAACCCGCAGACGCCGATCAACCCCTACCCGCCCGCCACGCCCGTGTCCGTGCTGGTCATCCCCACGCGCACCCCTACCCCCACCGAAACGGTCAGCCTGCCGCACACCTGGACGCCCACGCCCAGCCTGACGCCCAGCACAACCCTCACCCCGCTCCCGCCCACCGCCAGTGCCACGCCCCCGCCCACCCAAACCGGCACGCCCCAGCCACCCACCGCCACCGTGCCCGCCTCGCTTTACAAATACCAGCCGCGCGGCGAGCCGAATTACCTGTCCGGCACGGTCATCCACCCCGACGAGGGCTGCAAGATCTGGGTGGCGGGCCAGGCTTTTGACATGAAAGCCTCGCCGGTGATCGGCATTACCGTCCAGATGGGCGGCGAATTAAATGGAAAGAATATCTACCTGCTCAGCCTGACCGGCACGGCCCTGCAGTACGGCCCGGGCGGCTACGAATTTGTGCTCTCGGAAACAGCGGCCAACTCGAAGGGCAGCGTGTGGGTCCAGCTGCTCGATCAGGAGCTCAAGCCGCTCTCCGCGCGTGTCTTCATCGACACCTTCGACTCGTGCGACAAGAACCTGATTTTGGTGAATTTCAAACAAGTGAAGTGAACAATCATTTGGCGTGATTTGCGATCATTTTGCGACCGCAAATCACGCCAAATATTTTAACCTCTGGGTTGGATGGAAATGGTCTCGCTGCCGCGCAGACCGCCGCTGAGCGCGGCCGACGGCAGGGCCAGCACCCCGCCTTTGGCGAAATACTCGAAAGCGAACTCAACCGGGTCGCCAGCCTTTTTCCCCGGCAGCGGCATCAGACGCGTGATCAGGGGCTTGTTGAGGCGCAGGGCGATCGCGGCCACGTCCAGCAGCACGCCTTCGATCTGCTGCGGGCTGGCGTCGCCGGGCAGGGGCACGGTGTCCAGCCCGGCCCCGCACATCGCCGAATAGGCCAGCAGATCCTTGACCGTCAGGCTGCCTTCGGCGGCGCGGCGCGCCAGGACGCTGTCTTCCAGCACGGGCAGCATCAGCCCGTTGAAGCCCACCTTGAGCCAGCGCCCGCGGTCGAGCGTGTCGGCGATGAAGGCCGCCGCCGCCACCGAGCCGGACAGCCCCAGGGCGGGCAGCCCGAGCGCCTCGAGCGCCGCGCCCAGCGAGCACCACTCCTCCGGGAATGGCGCCAGCGGGAAATCCATACCCATAAATTCGAGCCCGTATGCCCGGCTCAGCCGCCCAGCCAATTCGCTGATCTGGCCCGCCGCGCTTTCCAGGCGGCCGATCAGCTCCGCGCGCGCCCCGGCCAGGCTGGCCGCGCCGCGGAAGGCCGCCAGGGCCAGGTCGGCGCTCTGCACGCCGATCGAAAAGGCCGGGGCCCCGCCGGCATGGTAGGCGCCGGGCAGGAACGGCCCGTGCGGCCCGACGTTGGCCAGCGCGCCAAAGCGCAGGTTGGTGAAGCCGTCGCCGTTGACCTGGGCGGCGCGCGCGATGATGCGCGCGCTGGCCTGCACCGCCGGCAGCGAGATGCCTTCGCCCGCCGCCGCGACCATCCCGGTCAGGAAGACGCTCTGGGTGGCCTCAAGGATGGGCAGGACCAGGTCGAAGCTCCAGGGGTGGGCGGGCAGGGCCGGGCCGAGCGAAAGATAGCCAAACCCGCGCGAGCGCGCCTCGCCTTCCAGCCCGCGCGCCAGCGTCAGCGCGGCGGCGGGGTCTGGGCCGTCCAGCAGCTGCGGGAAGGGCACCGTCGCCAGGCGCGTGGTTTGCACCTCGATCCCGGCCCCGGCGAACAGGGCCTGACCTTCACGAATGAAGCGCCCCAGCAGGTCTAGCTGGGCGGGCTGCTGCCCGGCGCGCGGGTCAAAAAAGCAGGTGATACAGCGAATTTTCATCTCAATGCCCCGAAAAATGCAGATTTATGCGGACAGCGCGCGCTGGCGCACGACCTCAAACAGCAAAACCCCGGCGGCGACCGCCGCGTTGAGCGATTCGCTCTGGCCCGGCATGGGGATGGTGATATAGCCGTCGGCCAGGGCGCGCGCCTCTGGGCTGGCGCCCTCGGCCTCGCCGCCCACCAGCAGCGCCAGCGGGGCGCGCAGGTCGGTCTGCCAGCACGCTGTGCCCTCGCCTGATTCGGCGATCAAGACCCGGCAGGCCGGTTTGAGGTAGGCCGCGATCTGCGCGAAATTCCAGGCGCGCAGCGCCAGGCGAAAGTGCGCGCCCATCCCGGCCCGCAGCACCTTGGGCGAGAAGGGATCGGCCACACCGGGGGCCAGCAGCGCTGCCTGCGCCCCGGCCGCCGCCGCGCTGCGCAGCAGCGTGCCCAGGTTGCCCGGGTCGCGCAGGCCATCGGCCACCACCACGAAATCGGGCTGCTCGGGCAGGGCCAGCTCGCGCCGCGCAAAGACCGCCAGGATGCCCTGCGGGTTTTCGGTGTCGGCGGCGGCCTGCAGGGCGTGCGGCATGGCTTCTTCCACTTCCGCGCCGCGCGCGCGGCATTCGGCCAGCAGCTCCTGGCCGCGCGCCGACAGCTCGGCGCTGTAAAGCACCTGGCGCGCCTCCCAGCCGGAGCGCAGCGCCTCTTCCAGCAGGCGCACGCCTTCCAGGGCAAACTCGCCGCTGGCCTCGCGCGCCTTGCGCTGGCCAAACAGCTCGCGGATGTGCAGGATGCGCGCGTTGCGCGCCGAAGTGATCACGCGTACAGCTCGCGCGCACAATTTAAAAAGTCGGCCACAGCGCTGGCGTCAAACAGCACCAGGCGGACCAGCTTCAGGGCTGGCTGCGGGTGGGCGGCGCTCCAGGCCTGGATCGCGCCGAGGATCACCCCCGCCGCGCGCTGGCGCGGGAAGCCGAAGATGCCGGTGGAGATGGCCGGCAGGGCCAGCGACTGTAATTGCATCTCGTCGGCCACGTTCAGGCTGCCCTTGACCGCCGCGATCAGCTTGTATTCCTCATCGCCCTCGCCCCAGCGCGGCCCGACCGCGTGGATGACGTAGCGGCAGGGCAGGCTGCCCGCCCCGGTCACGGCCGGGTGGCCAAAGCTGACCGGCCCGCGCTTGCGCACCCAGGCATCGCTCTCTTCTTGGATCGAAGCCCCGCCCTCGCGCACGATCGCCCCGGCCACGCCTCCGCCGTGCTGCAGATAGGCGTTGGCCGCGTTGACAATCGCGTCGACGTTTTCAGCGGTCAAGTCGCCCTGGGCGATCTCAAACATTAGCCCGGATGGAAAGGTGAATGTATAAGGTACCTGGCTCATAACCCTATTGTACCCGCGAATGGCGGGAGAGGTTTCGGGGATTTTTCGGCACGCATGTGCCGAAAAATCCCTCGGTAAGGTGGCGCGGCGCCCGGGCAGAGCTATCAAAAGACCGCCCGGGTGGGGCGGTCTTTTTTGATGGCTTCGGCGAGTAGCGGGCGTTGGCGGTAGATCAGACAGCTTTGGCCTTGGCGACCACGGCGGCGAAGGCCTGCGGGTCGCGGATGGCCAGGTCAGAGAGGACTTTGCGGTTGAGCGAAATCCCGGCGACCTTCATACCGTTGATCAGGCGGCTGTACGACAGGCCGTTCAGACGAGCGGCAGCGTTGATGCGCGTGATCCAGAGTTTGCGCAGGTCGCGCTTGCGCACGCGGCGGTCGCGGAACGCGTACCATAAGCTGTGCAGCATAGCTTCATTGGCGCGCCGGAACAACCGGTGGTTCGAGCCAAAAAAGCCCTTGTTCATCTTCAAAATCTTTTTATGACGAAGGTGGGTAATGGGGCCACCCTTAACACGTGCCATACGTTACTCCTTTGCGAACCCCTGGGCGCCGGTATTGCTACCCGTTGCGAACACCCAACAGCCGCACAAAACCGAATGAATGCGTTATGCCTTCTTGTTCATGTAAGGCGCCAGGCGCTTGACGCGCAGCTGGATGCCTTCGGCCTCGACAGGGATCATCTCTGCCAATAAGACCTTGGTGCGTTTCGAAGTGCGGCGGCGCAGGTGGCTTTTGCCGCCTTTGGTGCGCACCACAACTCCGGACCCGGTCAGGCGGAACCGCTTGGAGGTTGCCTTATGGGTCTTCAGTTTGACTTTGCCGGACGTTTTTGCTTTGCGGGGCACAGCGATACTCCTCTTACTAGATCTGTTGAAATACACAACGCCTACTCGCGCGGAAACGGATTATACCATACCTTTAAAAAGAATGTGGCATCGATTCAACCGCGCTGATCCATGCCACGCTCAAGAGGGGCGAGTGAATGTTAGTCTTCGGCTTCGGGTTTGGCCGGGGCGCCGGGCTGGCCTTCGGCTTTTTTCTTCTGACCAGGCCGGGCCGGGGTCAGCACCATGCTCATCACGCGGCCTTCCAGCTTGGGCGCCGCTTCAATCGTCGCCAGGTCAGCCAGTTCCTCGGCGATTTCGCGCAGGTCTTCCAGGGCCAGCTCAGGGTAGGAGACTTCGCGCCCGCGGAAGCGCACGGTCACCTTGACCTTCATGCCGTCCGCCAGCCAGCGCCGCGCGTCGCGCGTCTTGAAGCTGCGGTGGTGTTCGTTGGTCTTGGGGCGAAGCTGGATTTCCTTGACTTCGATCTTGGTCTGGGCTTTGCGCGCTTCGCGTTCTTTTTTGGCACGTTCGTAGAGGAACTTGCCAAAGTCCATCACACGGCAGACCGGCGGGGTGGCGGCGGCGGCGACTTCCACCAGATCCATCTCGGCGTCGCGCGAAATGCGCAGCGCTTCCTGGATCGTAACCACGCCAATATTTTCTCCCTTGGGGCCGATCAGGCGCACTTCTGGCACCCGGATCATCTCATTCACACGAAAGGTCTGTGTACTAATGGTCTTCTCCTCGTATAATGCGACAAGCCCGCACGATTAAGGTGGGCTTAATGAGCATCATCATACCATAAAGGCAAATGAATCGTCAACTTTCCGCCGCCCATTTTTGTGGGCGGTGGAAAGAATGATGTTGGCGTGTTTTTGGGTGTGCGGCAGCCGCACACCCAAAAACACGCTATTAATTCGCTTTCTGTCCCTTTGGGTACGCCCGTGCCAATGCAAAAGATGTGGGTAAATGTTAGCCCTCAAGGGCGGGGGAGAAGATGTTTTTTTTGCTGGTATTGGCGGCGTAAACGCCGCCAATACCAGCAAGTGAGGGGTTTTCCCCCGAGGCTCGGCGAGGGAGCAGGGGTGAGGGAGCGGCTGGCCCTGATGCCGGACCCCGGACAGCGGACAGCGAGTTCCCCTACTTTGAGCGGTCGATTTCGGCCTGCAGCGACTCGATGTCCTGGCGCACTTCGGTCTGGTCTTCGCGCATGTAGCCGGAAATGGTGTTGAGCGCGGCCAGCAGGCCGGGCACTTTGTCCTTGGCGTAATAGCGCGGGGCCAGCGAGTTCACCCCGCCGATGGCGTTGACCATCTGGTTGGTGGCGCTGTCGAGGTCGAGCTTCTGTTCCTTGACCACGGCCAGCATCACCTCCGGCGGCAGGATTTTGTTGACATTGTTGACCTGGCTGTTGAGCAGGCCGTCGTAATGCTCCAGCGTGCCGCGCAGGATCTTGACCCCGTAGGGCTCGCGCGGGTGGGTCCAGGCCCAGCCAAAACTGGCGCGGAACGCGCTGAGGATGCTCTCTTTGCGAAACAGGCGCCCGGCGGCGGCCGTGGTGCGGTTGCCGGTCGGGCTGGCGCCCGAATCCCACTGCTTCTTGCCTTCCTTGTTGGCCTTGGGCTCCTGGGCTTCCAGCTCGGCCGTCAGGCCCAGCTGGCTTTGCAGGAAGGTCTGCAGCAGCGGCCAGGGCATGCGCCCGGCGAAATAGGTCAGGACCGTCGCGCTGATATCCACCGCCTCTTTGGCCCCGGCGGTCTGGCTGATGCGGCTCTCGGCCCCCGAAAAACGCCCGCCGCCCTTGCCCAGCACCGCGTCGGCCTTGCCGTGTTTGCCCCACAGCGGGTTGCTCGACTGCTCGGTGTAAGCGTTGAAGCCTTTGATCAGGCGCGCCTTGTTTTCGTCGCGCTTGCCTGCCTCGCGCTGGGCGTGCGACTGGCAGAACGAATCCTGCAGCATGTGCATCATGCTGCCCAGCGCCATGCCCTTGGCCTTTTCCCATTTATCAAACTTCTTGCTGCCAGTGAACAGCCAGCCCACCGGGAACTGCGCCCAGGGCTTGAACAGCTCTTTGATCGTCGGGCCGCCTTCAAAGTCCTTCTCAGTGTCGATCTCGACGTCGCCCAGGTAGGTGTTGGTCTTGATTTCCTCGGTGGCGACCTTGTAGCAGAACTCGGCCCACATCATGATCTTGTGGCGCGTCTGCCAGGCCTGCTCGCCCACCGAGGCCGCCATGGCGTGGATCGCCGACAGCTCGCCCTCGTGCGACAGGTTGGTCAGCGTGCCCTCTTTGTGCATCGCGATGCCCATCGAAGCGATGTTGCTGTTATGCAGCATATCGTTCCAGCGCGAGCCGGCCACGATATCCTTCTTCATCTTCTTCAATTCGGCTTTTTGCTCGTCGCTGAGGTCCGTGTCGCCCATGGCCTGCTTGATGCCCTGCGCGGTCAGGGTCTCATGGCCCGATGCGCCAAACACGCCCCAGCCGGCCTTCAAGCCCCAGCGCTGGATGCCCCCGGCCTGCCCGGCGTGGATCAGCCCGGCCCCCCAGCCGCGCGCGCGGGCCGGGGCGGGCGCGTAGGGCGAAGGCGGGCTGAGCACCTGCCTGGCGACCTGGTCGGCTTCGTGCTCGCAGGGATCATCCAGCGCGCCGACGTTCAGCTTCGGCTGAACCCGGCGGGGCAGCGGCGGGTGGTCGAGCAGCGCGGACACGGCGTGGTTGCCCAGCGCGCGCTGCAGCTGCGCCACTTCCAGGCTGGTCGCCTGCCCGGGGGAATTCGCCGCGCGCTGCAGCGGCGCGGCGTCCGGCCTGGGGCTGGCAGGCGCGGATTTTTTTACGGATGCGTTGGTCGATGAGGGCCTGCGCGGTTTGACGAGTTTTTCATCCATAGACGCTCCCGCTGTATTTTTGGGGTCGTCTCACAAAGCAGGGGCCGTGTGTGTGAATTGGACGCTTCGTGCCATATTCACACACACTTTCGCTTTAATTGGGATGATCCCTTTTTGGTTATTTATTCCATTATAGAAAGGTGCCGCCGCCGCGTCAACCGGCAAACGCGCGCTGCGTGGGGAGGGTGTGCCGCACATGGGCTGCCTGCCGAATTTACCTTCGCGCCGTCCAGAATGTACTGTATAATTTGTGCTGCCCAATCACCGTATTACAGTTTTTTAGTCAATCGGCAAAAATTTCCGGCGCTTTGACCGGGGTGATCTGGCTGCACCCATATCGTGCAATGAGGACGACGCTTGGACAACCAACCTCAATCATCTTTGGGCGTGTTTGAACAAAAAAAACATGCTCAGCCGCGCAAGTCATGGCTCTCATGGTTTATTGGAAGACCATTATCGTCGGCGGACGCGCCCAACGAAACGATCGGCAAGCTGGTCGGCCTGGCGGTTTTTGCCTCCGACGCGCTTTCCTCCACGGCCTACGCCACCCAGGAAATCCTGGTTATTCTGGCCTCGGCCGGAACGGGAGCGTTGGAGTACGTCTTTCCGATTTCGATCGCGATCGTGCTGCTGATAGCGGTGGTGGTGATCTCCTACGAACAGACCATCCATGCCTATCCAAACGGAGGCGGCGCCTACATTGTCGCACTGAAAAACCTGGGCCACATCCCGGCTCAGGTCGCGGGCGCGGCGCTGCTGACCGGTTACATCCTGACCGTTTCGGTGTCGATCTCTTCCGGCGTGGCCCAGATCGTCTCGGCGCTGCCCCACCTGGACGAATGGCGCGTGGAAATCGCGCTGGCCCTGGTGGTCTTTATCATCATTGTCAACCTGCGCGGTGTGCGCGAATCGGGCATCGCATTTGCTATCCCGGCTTATATTTTCCTGGCAGCTTTGTTTGTCACGATCGGAACCGGGCTGTTCAAATCGCTGACCAATAACCTGGGAACCGTTTCCGATCCTCCAGAAATCTTCACATCCTACGAAATGCTGCAAGTGATCGGCCCGTTCCTGCTGCTGCACGCTTTTGCCAGCGGGACCTCGGCCCTGACCGGAATTGAAGCGATCGCCAACGGGGTGACCGCCTTCAAAGCGCCCAGCAGCCGCAACGCCGGGATCGTACTGATCTGGATGGGCGCCATTCTGGCGGTGCTTTTCCTGGGGATCAGCTTTCTGGCGCGCGCCACTGGCTCCGTGCCTTCCGAAAGCGAGACGGTCATCTCGCAGCTGACGCGCACCGTCTACGCTGGCGAGGGCATCCTGTACTGGCTGGTGGTGGTGATGACGGCGATCATTCTGATCCTGGCCGCAAACACAGCCTTTGCTGGTTTCCCGCGCCTGGCCGCCATCCTCGCCCAGGATGGTTACCTGCCCCGTCAGCTGGCCTACCGCGGCAGCCGCCTGGTCTATTCCAATGGCATCGCGGCGTTGGGGGTGCTGGCAGGGCTGTTGATCATTCAGTTTGAAGCCAGCGTCACGCGCCTGATCCCGCTCTACGCGATTGGCGTGTTCCTGGCCTTCACCCTCTCGCAAATCGGCATGGCGCGGCGTTGGTGGAAGATTGGCCTCCAGGGCGAGCAGCAGCCAGCCACCGCGGCCCATGGTGCCAGCGCAGCCCGCGACCGGTCGTATCTGCCGAAAATGGTGGTCAACGGACTGGGCGCCATGGCTACGGGCGTAGTCACCCTCGTCTTTGGCGTGACCAATTTCATCGACGGCGCCTGGATTGTGATTGTGCTGATCCCGATCCTGGTTGTCGGGTTCAGCACAATCCACAAACACTACCAGAGCCTGGCTCGCCAGCTGTCCCTGGACAAATACACCTCCCCGCCGCGCCTCAAACGCTACCGCGTCGTCATCCCGATCAGCGGCGTGCACCAGGGCACCATGGTCGGCCTGAACTTCGCGCGCTCGCTGTCGGCGGATATCACGGCCGTGTATGTTTCGATGGACCCGGCCGAAACCGAAAAGGTCAAGAACAAATGGGAGGCTTATGGGGAAGGCGTGCGCCTGCTGGTGCTAAATTCACCCTACCGCCTGCTGCTGGAACCGATCCTCGAATACATCGAGGCGCTTAGCAAGATCCGCCAGCCCAATGAGGTGATCGCGGTGGTCGTGCCGCAATTTATCTCGCGTCAGTCGTGGACCAATATCCTGCACAACCAGACCGCCTTCATGCTGCGCATCGGGCTGCTCTCCCGCCCCGGCGTGATTATCATCGAAGTGCCGTACCAGGTGGAATAGGCGGGCGAACCTCCTACCCCCACATCACCGGCTTGCCGCTGCGGTAGAACAGCTCGCCGTCGACGGTCACCTCGCTGTCGCTCATGTCGCACAGCATATCCCAGTGCAGGCCCGATTCATTGCGCCCGCCGGTCTCGGGGTAGCTGGCGCCCACCGCGAAGTGGAAGGTGCCGCCCAGCTTCTCGTCGAAGAGCATGTTCTTGGTGAAGCGCGGGATGTCATAATTGGTGCCGATCCCGATCTCGCCCAGGTAGCGCGCCCCGGCGTCCTGATTGAGAAGCTCAGTCAGCAGGTCCTGGCCCTTGCTGGCCTGTTCGGCCACCACCTTGCCGCCTTCAAAGCGCAGCTCGATGTTGGACACCTCGCGCCCGCCGTAGATGGCCGGGTATTGGTAGCGCACCCAGCCGTTGACCGAATCCTCGACCGGGCCAGTGAAGATCTCGCCGTCGGGGAAGTTGACCTTGCCGTCGGCGGCGATGAACGCGCGCCCTTTGATCGAGAGGGTCAGGTCGATGTCCTTGCCTTTCAGCACCATCTGCTCGCGCCCGTTCAGCCAGGCGGTCAGCTGGCGCATGCGCTCGCCAAAGGCCTGCCATTCGGCCACCGGGTCGGCGCTCTCCAGCTTGCCGGCCTTGTAGACAAAGTCGGCGTAGTCGCGCAGGCTCATGTCGGCGTCCTGGGCCGAGGCCTGGGTGGGGAACTGGGTGTAGCACCAGGCCATCTCGCCGCGCGCGGTGCGCTCCATCATCGTCTTCATGATCGCGCGCGTGGCCTGCGAGCGGCGCGCGCGCCGCGCCGGGTCCACCCCGCTCAGGTCGCGCGTGTTGGCGTCCGCGCCAATCGACAGGTAGCGGTCGTAGGTCTCGATCAGCGCGAGCATATGCGGCTCGACGAAGTCGAGCTGGGCGCCGCCGGCATACTTGTAGAACAGCTCGCTCGCCCCAGGATACTCGCTGAACAAGCTGACATGCGCCCCCGCCTGCAGGGCTTCGCGGTAGACTTCCAGCACCAGCTCTTCGGCCAGCGGCGAAGAGCGCAGCACCATTTTGTGCCCCGGCTGAATCCCCAAAGAGTAATGCACCAGGACAGAGGCCAGTTTCAGAACACGCGGATCGGGCATAAGATCGAGCCTTTCAGAATTGAGATTAACTCAATTCTAACCCCGTTTCGCCCGATCCACCCTCACCCCCGGCCCCTCTCCCAAAGGGAGAGGGGAGCAAGAAGTTTATTGCGGTTTTGGCGACGCTTTGCGTCGCCAAAACCGCTTAATTGTCTTCTCCCACGCCCTCAAGGGCTAACATTTACCCACATCTTTTCCAGCGGTGGAAGCGTACCCATCGGGCCAAAAATCAGCTAAACGCGTGTTTTTGGGGTGTGTGGCTGCCGCACACCCCAAAAACACGCAAAAATAATTCTTTCCCCCGCCCTGACGCCGCGGCACCCTGGAGAGGGTGGGCGGGGGGTAGGGGGCCTGCCCCGAGCTTTCGAGGGGTGGGCGCTTTAGAGATCGGCAGCCCGGCTGGCGATCTTGCCCTTCAGCAAGTCGATGAACTCGGCGATGGGCAGGTTGTTCTGCTGCGTGCCGTCGCGCTTGCGCAGCGCCACCACGCCCGCCTGCACCTCGCGCTCGCCCATCACGGCCATATACGGCACCTTGAGCAGCTGGGCTTTGCGGATCTTGGCCTGCATGCGGTCCGATTCGAGGTCGGCCTCGGCGCGCACCCCGGCCTCCAGCAGCTGGGCGAGCAAGGCCCGCGCCGCCTCGTTCTGGTTGTCGGTGATCGGCACAATGCGCACCTGCTCGGGCGAGAGCCAGACCGGGAAGTTGCCGGCGTAGTGCTCGAGCAGGAAGCCGATCAGGCGCTCGTGCGTGCTGAGCGGGGCGCGGTGGATGATCAGCGGGCGCTCTTCCTGCCCGGCCTCGTTGGTGAACTTCAGGTCAAAGCGCAGCGACTGGGCAAAATCGACCTGGTTGGTGGCCAGCGTGAACTCGCGCCCGATCGCGCTCTTGACCTGCACGTCGATCTTCGGCCCGTAGAAGGCCGCTTCGTCGGAGATCTCGATAAACGGGATGTTGTGCTTGATCATCGCGTCGCGCACCAGCGCTTCGGTCTTGAGCCACAGCTCGGGGTTGTTGACGTACTTCTTGCCCAGCCCGCGCGCGTGGTGCGTGCTCAGGCGCATGACATAGTCGTCGATCCCCAGCAGCTTGAAATACTCGAGGTACAGGTAGATCACGGCCGTGAACTCCTGCTCGAAATCCTTCTCCGAACAGTAGATGTGCGAGTCGTTCATCTGCATCGAGCGCACACGCATCAGGCCGAACAGCTCGCCGCTCTTCTCATAGCGGTAGCACGTGCCGTATTCGGCCAGGCGCAGCGGCAGGTCGCGGTAGGAGTGCGGCTTGGAGGCGAAGATCTTGTGGTGCATCGGGCAGTTCATCGGTTTTACATAATAACGAACACCTTCCAATTCCATAGGTGGATACATGCTTTCAGCGTAGTACGGCAGATGTCCCGAACGAATAAAGAGATCTTCTTTGGTAAGGTGCGGCGTGCGAACTTGGTTATATCCCGCTTCGCTTTCAACATCCTTCGCTAATTGTTCCAACTGCTCGATCA
>Ga0172368_10001143_pt1 | contig 36979 bp, 45 predicted proteins | sample Lak11m_FD_114540 | JGI IMG/M metagenome (GOLD analysis project Ga0172368, IMG submission 114540) | Freshwater microbial communities from Kabuno Bay, South-Kivu, Congo - kab_022012_11m | ecosystem: Environmental > Aquatic > Freshwater > Lake | place: Democratic Republic of the Congo: South-Kivu... | reverse complement strand
GAGCAAAATTTTGAGCCTTATTTTATAAGGGTCGTTCAGACTCTGAGAGTCTTCAGACTCGAATGAGTTATTTTTGCTACCTTTGTAGAAGTTCGAATCTATAGTATAATTTAAATATGAATCAAGAAAAATTTATTAAACAATCTACGATTAAAGACCAATATTTATCAAGAATTGATAGTGAGGGTTATCTAAGGCTCGGAGAAATTTCTCGTAGTGAGTTTGGTGGTAGGCAAATAAAAAATATAGCTAGTTTGCTTGATGGAAGTGAGGAGACTAATTTAGGGGAGGAATTGAGATATAAAGGTGATTCTGGAAATTATTCAGATATGAAGATACATATTGATGATTTAGAGTTTTTAATTGAAAGAGTGAAAGAATTTTATAAATAATATGATTATGGAAAACCTTAAGAGACCTCAAAAGACTGAAAGTTATTCATTGGAAGATTTAGAAATAAGCGCTAGACTTTATAATTTTTTAAGAAATTCTTTAAATATAAAGTTTCTTGATGAGCTAGCTCAAAAAACTGAAACAGAAGTAGGTTTATTATGTGGAGTAGAACATAAATCATATTTAAAAGAACTAAAAAGTATTTTAAATGATAAAAATTTATCTTTTAAAAAAGAAGAGGTATGGAAGGGAACACAATTTTGGACATAGGAAATAGAAAAAGCTCGAGTCAAAGATCAGTTAAAATTTTTTAATGATGTGATAACAGAAAAAAGACCACCACATTCTGAATCGGGGTATCATTTAGTCTTAAAAGATATTCTTTTGGATGGTAAAAAATGTGATATATATCATACTGATCAAGATGAGCATGGTAATTCTATAAAAGGACATTCTTGGAATAGAATTTTTATTTATATAAAAGAATAATCTTTTGAACATCGTCCCAGGTTTGGAGCCCGTTAACATTGTGAATGTTGTGAACTTCCTATGAAGAGTCTTTTTTGGTAAAATAGTTTTATGACATTTACAGAATTACATATAATAATTTCTATTATTGGAGTTATTTTTGTTTTTTTATTTGGAGTTACTAAATTTAGTAAACAAATAGGATATATAGCTGGTGATCGTTTAAAAATAGCGTTCGAACGTTTTACTAAAACACCCATTAGAGGATTTATAACTGGAACAGCTATTACTTCTGTTGTTCAATCCAGCACTGTTGTTACAGTTCTTATTGTTAGTTTGGTTCATGGAGGACTTATGTCATTTCGTAATTCTGTAGGAGCAATTTTAGGTGCCAATGTAGGAACTGCCCTCTCTACTTCTCTTATTGCATTTCGAATCCTTGAGTTAGCACCATATATTCTTGTGCTTGGTTTTATTTTGATGAAATTAAAAAATAAATATCAGCATTATGGTAAACCTATTTTTTATCTTGGATTAGTTTTGTCATCTCTTTTTTTAGTGTCAGTGCTTGTAGAACCTTTAAAAGAAAGTGTATTATTTATGGGGCTTATTAGTCATACTTCAAATGTAATTGTTGCAATTATTGTGGGTATAATTCTTACAACAATTTTACAGTCCAGCACTGTTGTTTCAGGTATTGTAATAATTTTGGCAGGACAAGGGGTATTAGGGCTTTTACCTGCATTTGCGATAGTTTTGGGTGCGAACATAGGTACTACTTCTACTGCAATTATCGCTTCATTATTGTTAGATAAACAAGCAAAAAGAGTTGCTCTTGCTCATTTTATGTTTAGTTTTATTGGGGTAATAGTTATATTGCCTTTTATTAGTTTTATAGTTGATTTACTCTCTAAGATGCCTGGCACGGTAGCACACCAGGTAGCCATAGGTCATATAGCATTTAATATTATATTTTCGTTGTTGTTTTTGATTTTTATAAAAACATATACACGAGCTATTGAAAGAATTTTACCATAGCTAATTTTTATATTTTAGTAAAGACTCCTCTTGATATTCTAGTCATCTAATTGATGTTATAGAAAATCAAAATGGTAAATAAACTATATTTAATGAAGTTCATCGTTTAGTTAAATTAATGTTTGAAGGAAAAAGAAAAGTTAAAGTTCATAATATTCCAAGAAAAATTATTCCTCTTATTGAGAAATAATACTTATTCGAACATTCTCCCAAGTTCGGAGCCATAAAATAAATTTCAAAAATCTTTCATTTATCTATTTTGATATTATTAATTTTTTATAATTATGCGTAGAAAAAACCAAGAAAGCAGAAATAAAAATATTGAGGATGGAATATCAATTGGTGGTTTTATTTTAATATATTTTTTATTTATCTTTTTAATAAATAAACAAAAATTTTGGTATCAAATAAATCACTATATATTACCTTTAATAGGTATAGTTGTAATAATTATTTTTGTTTATTTTTATAAGAAGAATAAAGATAAAACTAATAAAAAGAAACACCTTGAATTGCTCATTAAAACAATCACTGAAAATAATTTGGAAGGGAAAATTATTAATTTTATTAAAAGTTTTGGTAAGGAAAAAGTAAAAAAAATATTGGGAATATCGAGATTATAGATTTAGCTGGGAAAGATTGAGTGAATTTCGTGAGAATTTAATTGATAGTGGAATAGATATAAATAAAAAAGATTTCTCGGAAATTTCAGATATAATTAAATTTTTTATTAATAAAATAGAAAAAGATTATTTAAATGCAAGAATGGAAACAAAAACAATTCATCATATAGATGAATTGAGCAGTAATGGTGATGATTTTGAAAATCTAATTGTTCGTCTTTATGAAGCTATGGGATATGCCAGCAAAAGAATTGGAAGACATGGTGATCAAGGAGGAGATGTTATCGCAAGTAAAGATGGTGAAAATATTTTAATTCAAGCTAAGAATTATCAAGGTACAGTTGGAAATGCTGCTGTACAACATGCTAACGCTGCTATGCCACATTATGGATGTAATAAAGCTATAGTTATAACTACTTCAAGTTTTACTAAAGAAGCCATTGAGCTTGCAAAGTCAAATTCTGTGGAATTAATTGATGGAAAATTATTAAAACACTTGCTTGCTACTAATTTAAAAGAAAACTGGTTTTAATTTAGGTTTTTGTTTTCTAATATAATCAAATAACGATATTTGATTTTTAAAAGAACGATTATAGTATTTAGATATTGACTTTCTATTAAATATATGCTATCATTTTTAGTATGATACCAATAACAACACCGCCAACAATGCCTTATAATGTACCTTTATATTCACAAATTAGTGATATTTCTTGGCCTGATTGGAAACAAAAAGGTTGTGGAGTGGCAGACGTTGCAATGATAATTGAATATTATAAACCTAAAACTACTACAGTTCAAAAAGAACTTGAAGAAGGAATTTCTTCTGGTGCTTATCAAAAAAATGTTGGATGGAAACATGATGGATTAGCAGCTTTAGCAAAGACTCATGATTTAACAGGAAAAGTTTTAGATTTTTCAAAATATAATAAAGAAACATCTCTTAGTGAATTTCAAAATGTTATAAAAGAAGGTCCTGCAATAGCATCAATTCATCGTGGATTTAATGCAAAAAGTTCTTTTGGTCATTTAATTGTGATTACCGGTTTTGATGATAATTTTATTTATTTTAATGATCCAGGAAAACGTGAAGGCATAAGAAAAGTTCCTGTTGCTGAATTTATGGGTGGATGGAAAAGAAAACTTATTGTCATAAGACCAATAGAAATAAAAAAAGAAATTGCTTCAACTGAAACAGAAAATAAAAATATTTCGGAAATAAAAACTAATTCTAATATAGAGCTTTTCCAACAAGACATACCTTTTGCCAAGGTTGGTAAATACTTAGAAAATTTCTTTTCTTAATTGTTCCATCTGGATAATTTACAGTATATAAAAAATTTGCTGTTATTCCTTCGTGTGGCATTTCAGAACATTTTGTTTGACCAAAAGGAAGTTCCATACTTGATATATATTTTGGTGTTGGTGCTGGAATTCTATTTGTTAAAACTGGTTTAGAAATTTCTACAGTACGTCCATCTTTTTGACCATAAAGTTCCATAATAACTTGTTTATTTTCTACTCTTGCTTGTAAAAGAAGATAACCATTTGTATCATTTATAAATCTAAAATCTGGATGTGGACCATAAATTGTTGCATCAATTCCTACAGGATTATAATATTGAACAACAAAACGATGATTCATTCTTTCAGTAATTGGTAATCCTGAATTCAAAGCAAGGCGAAATAGGGTAGTAGCAACTTGACATAAACCACCACCAAATTCTTTTGCAGTTTTATCTTTTTTAATAACAGTTTCTTTTAAATATCCTTCTTTTTCTGTAACGGGACCAATAGAAGCTATTGTGGAAAATTCTGCGTCTGGAGCTATCAATATACCATCAATAGCTTCAACTCCTATTTTTATATTATGTTCACGACTTGTGCTACTTCCTTGGAAACTAGTACGAACTTCTCCAACTAAATTTTTTATTAAATATTTATTTATAGTTTCTTGTGTTATTTTTGGTTTTACTTTTATTATTTCAATTGGTAAATTTATTTTATTTGCAGGAATTAAATTTATTTGAGCGTCAGAAATTATTTTTTCTATTTTTTGTATTAAATTATCTATATCTATAATATTTCCAGCTTTGCCTGATACAATTTCAACTAATTTTCCTTTTTGTATTTTAAAACGACTATTTTTAGGTGGGCTATCTATATATTCTGAAACTGTGTTTTTAAGATAATTTTCTAATTTTAAATTATCAATACTAAGTTTATTTTCTTCTTTTATTGTAAGCCAAGTTATTAATTTTGTTCCTTTTATATTCCTTTTATGTTCTTGGTATTTAAAAACTAAAGTAGTTTCTTTTGAAAAATTTTCTGCAAAATTTAAAAATGGTATTAGGTGTGTTCTTCTTATTGTTGGAATATCTATGATTGTTTTAATATCTATAGGAGTTGTATCAAACTGAGTTAATTTTTTTTCTAAAATATTTAATACTTCCTCTTTTTTTATAATTTCACCAATTTTTTCTTTTGTTATTGTTAATTTATTTTCAATCGATAAAAAACTAGCTGGCGCACTGTCTTTTAAAAAACCTTTAAGTTCATTATCAAGTAAAGAACTTATTGCTTCTCTTTGTATATTAGTTGAAAAATTAAAATTTTTCTTACCAAAAATTAACCTAAATTGTTCTTGTAAAAAATAAAATGGATTTTTTTTATGACCCCATTTATATGCTTTTTGTAAATCATTTTCCCAATTATTAAGTGTAAAATATTCTATAGAATTATCTGATGTAAAGCCAGTAGTAGATATTGGTATAGATATTTTTTGAATTCCTTTTGATCCTTCAAAGTTTAAAATTAATCCATTTTTTTTAATTTTAGCTTCTTTTTGTTTAAAATCATTAAGAACTTGTTCATAAGTTTTTCCACCAACAGATTCGCCAGCTACAAAAATATTTGGTAAAAATCTGTTATAATATTTTATTTCGAAAGAAATTAATAAACATAATATTAAAAGAATTGGTATTAAATATGATAATAATTTAAAAATTGTAAATCCAAAAATTTTAGTTGGTCTTTTTTGTTTACTTCTAATGATTTTATAGTTTTTAACTATTTTAATAGCATTAGAAATTAATTTTTTAGGATGATATTTCTTTTTAAAATGATTAGTAATGGAATGTTTAGACATCTTTATATTATAGGATTTTTAAAATTTTTTGCTAATTTTTATTAGCTTAAAATGATATACTTGTTATAATTAAGATATGGAATTTGATCCAAAAGAAAATAGAAAAGATTTTAAAAAAATGATTTTTATTATTGTTGGAATTCTTGTTTTTGCTGTTGCTGTAACAGCGTTTTTGTTAATAAGAAAAGGATCAAAAGAAAATTTTGATTTAGTTAAACCAAATTCAGAAAGTTTAACTACTTCACAAATTCCAGATGAAAAAAAATCTCTTTATTCTTCAGATATTTCTACTTGGAAAAATTATAATTGGTCTGGAAAAGTAAATACACATTTTCCAAGTAATTGGAAAATTCAAGAAGATATAAATAATGTTGGTTTAATTACTGGTTTAGAAATAATACCACCAACTGAAAATACAGAAGATACAATTTTTATTGGTGGAGATTCAGTTAAGTGTTCTAATATTTCAAAATATACAGAAAGTAAATGTTTAAAAAATAAAATACAAGTGCCTTTTTATACTAATAGTAAAAACGAAGAAGTTTTGTCAGCTTTTAATTTGATTTATCAAAACACAATTTTAACAGACGAAGAGAAGTAAATTAATATATAGACAAATTAATATATTTGTGCTATCATAATAATGACAGTTCTTTTCTATTCATTTTAATTAATTTTAATTATGGAACTTTTTATTGAAACCCCAACAGCTGGAGAAGTTGCGCGTAAATGCAATGAAGTAAGATTAGTTTTGCTTTCTTTTCTTTTAAAAGATGATCCTAAAAAAATCATTGAAAAAATAGATGAAAAAAGTGAAATCTATAAACTTATTTGCAAAACTGATTTAGTTCTTCTTTCTTATAATAAAGATTGGAAAACTATTTTGAAGTTATGTGAAAAACTTAGTCCTTTTAAAAACAAAGAAAGAGCAGAAAAATTAAAATATTTAATGGAACTTTTACCAATCCGTTTAAACTAAAAATTTTCTCTGAAAGAATATAAAAACAGGTTGAATTAATGACCTGTTTTTTAATTTTTACTAAAAAGTTATGCACTTGACTGATATTAAACAAAAATTTATAATTTTACTGTTTTTTGTTAATTACTGTTTTTTGTTTTTTTCACTGAGATGGATGTTAGTAGTGTTTTTATTAATAAAGCACTACGACGTCTTCTCGGTATAGTTCTTTGAATTAAATTAGATAAATATATATTTCTCTCAAAGAGAGAACATCATGAGCACAATACGTATTTTATACCATTGTGCTTTTTTATTTTTAATTTACAAATCAAGTTTAATGTGATATTGTCCTGATAATAGTAGTTTTTTGATAACTAATAAAATATACATAATATGAACTTACAAATAATTTTAAGTTATTTTTTGTTTCAGTTTATGTATCTTTTAAGTATTTATATTTTTAAGATAATAAACAAAACAGAATTTATTGGCAGAGAAAATTTGCCAAGAACCACTAAAGTTCTTTTTATTTCTAACCACTTAACATTTATTGATTCTCTTTTAATTGGATTAGGTTTAATAAGTTTAAAAGAATTATTTTTTTATTATAGTCATATTCCTTGGAATGCGCCTGATAAAAAAAATTTTTTCACAAATAAACTTGGTATGCCTTTTATGAAATTAATGAAAACTATTCCGATTGATAGAATTTTAAGTAAAAGAAATAAAAAACACCTTGAGTCTTTAATAGATAAATATTGTAAAGTTTTAAAAAAAAATACCTTGCTTCTTTTTCCAGAAGGAGGAAGAACAAAAGATATTAATTCTATTATGGATGAATGCAAACCAGGTGTAGCTATTACCATTTTACGAATGACTTTAGAAGATTCTGATTTTAAAATTATTCCAATTTTTATTGAAGGTATGGATAAAGTAATGCCTAGAGAAATTGGACAAAGTTATTTTAAGATAAAATCTGGTAAAAAAATCAAAATGATAATTGGAAAACCAGTTGATTTTTCTGAAATTTGTAATTTGGATTTATTAGAAAAAGAAAAAATTAGATTAATTCAAAAAAAAGTGCACGATTCAATCGTTGTCTTAAAACCTGTATAAAATACAGGTTTTTTATTTTTATTAAATTGACTTTAAAGAAAATTTATAGTATTATGTAGGTAATTAAGTTCGTTGTTATAATTTTTAAGGTAAGTGTTATGAAAAAAAATAATCAGATTTTAACAGAAGAGCATCACAGAAGAGCGAGATCTGTAGGTGGAACAAAAACTCTAGATAATATTTCTTATGTAAAAAAGAAACAACACGAAAGTTGGCATATACTATTTGGTAATATGAACGCTTTTCAAATTGCAAATAGAATAAATCAAATGAATCAATCTTTTAAACCTAAAAGATTAAAAATTATTTGTAAATTCATTAATGGATCAGAAGTAACAAAACAAGGTGGAAATAACTCTAAAGATAAAGCTTTGGTATTGTCTGCTTGGAAATATTTATCTTATGGAATGGGGTTTAGAAAATTTATAGGACACATTAATAATATGTGGCTTGATCCATCGTACCATTTTTATATAGAAGAGACAGAAGAGGTAATATAATTTTAAAAAATAAACTCGTCAGAAATGGCGAGTTTTTTAATATTTTTAAATATAAATAGCAGATATTTTTGTCCAATTACTAGAGCATTTATAGAAAAACTTTAATAAAATTTTAATTTCTAGTTTATATACAAAAGTGTGCTATACTTTATTTGTGCAAAGGCACAGGAACAACGTCGAAGTTTCAAGCAAAAAATTAAACAAAAATAATCGTATTATGACAGGAACAATAAAAACTCTTACAGATAAAGGATTTGGATTTATATCTCGCGAAGGTGAGGCAAAAGATCTTTTTTTCCATTCTAAAGAACTTGTTGGTGTTATGTTTGACGAACTTAAAACAGGCGACACAGTCTCTTTTACAGTTGTTGAAACAGATAAAGGACCAGCTGCTACACAAGTATCCCGTGTATAATTTTTAGATAAAAAATGTTCGATATGCCAATTTGGTGTATTGGGCATTTTTTATTGACAAATTTATTTTATAGTTATATACTATTTATGTAAGTTGTATTCTCATTGGTTTTCTTGCGCTTGTAGCGCTGTATATAATATTTATCTTTGTGATAGTCTTATGAAAACTGAAGGGACAGACAGTCCGTCTTACTTTTAATTATTATAGACTGGTAAAAATTATGTATAAAAAAAATAATAATCGAAGCTCTAGCTTTGGTAAATCATCTTTTGGTGGCTCTTCTCGCTTTAATGGTGGAAGAAAAAGTTTTCGTCCTCGTATTAGTGGTCACAAGTCACGAGCACGTTTTAGTGGTGGACAATCAATTCATTACTCACGTTTTATTTGCAAAGCTAATCCAATTATTGAATCTGCTGCATATATTCCTAAAAATAAATTTAATGATTTTAAAATTAATGAAATATTAAAAACTAATATTTTTAAAAAAGGTTATATTGATCCAACTCCTATTCAAGATGTTTCTATTCCATTTGTTCTTGAAGGTCGAGATGTAGTAGGTATTGCAAACACAGGAACTGGTAAAACAGCTGCTTTTGTTATTCCATTACTTAATAAAATTATTAAAAATCCAAATGAAAAAGTTTTGATAGTTGTTCCAACTAGAGAATTAGCAATGCAAATTAATGAAGAATTTTTTGGTTTTAGAGGAACTCTTAAAATATTTTCAGTTTGTTGTGTAGGTGGTATTGGTATTTCAAATCAAATTTTTGGTTTAAGACGCCCACATAATTTTATTATTGGAACTCCAGGACGTCTGAAAGATTTAGTTGATCGCAAAGTTATACGTTTAGCTGAATTTAAAACAATCGTACTAGATGAAGCTGATAGAATGCTTGATATGGGGTTTATAAATGATATGAGATATCTTATGGCAAATATGGCACCAAATCGTCAGACATTATTTTTCTCTGCAACTATTACAAAAGAAATTGATAAATTGATTCAAGAATTTCTAACAAATCCAGAAAAAATTTCTGTTAAAATAGGGGAGACAGCTAGAAATGTTGAACAAGATATCGTTCGTTTGAATAGAGGTGAAGATAAAGTTGATTCTTTGGAATGTCTTTTATCTAAAAAAGAATTTTCTAAAGTTCTTATTTTTGGACGTACAAAACACGGAGTTGAAAAGCTTTCAAAAGATTTAATTAAAAGAGGATTCAAAGCTGAATCAATTCACGGTGATAAAAATCAACCAAAACGTCAAAGAGCTTTAAAAGCTTTTCGTGATAATGAAAGTCAAATACTTGTAGCGACTGATGTTGCTGCTAGAGGCTTAGATATTCCAAATGTAACTCATGTTATCAATTTTGATATACCAGCTACATATGATGATTATGTTCACCGTATTGGAAGAACTGGTCGTGGAAATCAAGTTGGAACGGCTTTAACTTATATAAATTAAATTGATTTTTTATTAATTTAAAGTATAATGATTTTATCTTATTAATAATAAAATATATATTTATATGGCAAAAAGAGGAACAACATTAAGTGTTAAAAAGAAATCAAGACACTCTCATAAAACAAAAAAAAGACTTGAAACAAAGAGACTTATGCTTGTCAAAAAAGGAGCAATAAAAAATACTAAATAAAAATCTATAATAAAAAACACTAGCTTATGTTAGTGTTTTTTATATGATATAATTTATATATTAGTATTTAATTTAAAAATTAAATTTATGAAAGGATATAAAACAAATATAGAAAAAAATACTTTAGAAAATGAAAATTTTAGAAAAGTTCTTTATACAGCTAAACATTGCCAATTAGTTTTAATGAGTCTTTTACCAAAAGAAGAAATTGGAATGGAAGTTCATCCCATCAATGATCAGTTTTTTAGATTTGAGAAAGGGAATGGGAAAGTTATTATTGATGGAAATGAATATGAAATAAAAGATGGAGACGTGGCTATTGTCCCAGCTGGTGCTCAACATAATATAATAAATGTTTCGGAAACAGAAAATTTAAAACTTTATACAATTTATTCTCCTGCACATCATCAGGATGGAGTGGTGAGAAAAACAAAACAAGAAGCAGAAACTAATGGTCCAGAATTTGATGGTAAAACAACAGAATAAAAAAAAGAAGAAAGAAAAAGTTGTTATGGTAAGTGGTGGTTTTGATCCAATTCACATTGGGCATGTTCGACTTTTTCAGCAGGCGAAAGATTTGGGAGATAAATTAATTGTTGTAATAAATAATGATAATTGGTTGAGAAAGAAAAAAGGAAAAGCATTCATGCCAGAAAAAGAAAGAAAAGAAATAATCGAAGCATTAGAATGTGTTGATCAAGTTATAATTTCTTTTCATAAAAAAGACACAAAAGATATAAGTGTTTGTAAAGAAATAATAAAAATCAAACCTCATATTTTTGCAAATGGTGGTGATAGATTTGCTGACAATATACCAGAATTTAAATTATGTAATAATTTGGGTATAAAAATGGTATTTAATGTTGGAAAAGGAGGGAAAATACGTAGTTCATCAGAACTTTTAAAAAAATATTCAAAAAAAATAAATTGTTAGTTTGATAGTAATTTTTAGGTTATAATATAAATATAATGATTAAAAAAGAAATTTATCAAGAAGAAAGACCTTGGGGAAATTTTCGGCAATTTACACACGATATTTTATCGACGGTTAAAATTATTACAGTTAAACCTAATGAAATTTTGAGTTTACAAAGTCATAGTAAGCGTTCTGAATTTTGGAAAATTTTAAAAGGAAATGGAATTATTGAAATAGAAGATTCTAAAAATGAAGCTAAAGAAGGTGATGAATATGAAATAAATATTGGTATTAAGCACAGAATTAGTGCAGGTAATGAAGGTTTAGAAGTATTGGAAATTTCAACTGGAGAATTTGATGAAAATGACATTATTCGTTATCAAGACAAATATGGTCGTAACTAAAAAAAAGAAAATCTTAAATAAAAAAATAAAAAAAACTTTAAAAAAGAAAGTTGTAAAAAAAGTTATTGCAAAAAAGAAAGTTATTTCTAAAAAAAAAGTAATAAAAAAAACTTTAAAAAAATCTAAAAAAGTTTCTAAAAAATTTACTTCTGAATTAAAACGTTTTATTTGAAATCCAATAATTCATCCAGCTCGTGGAATGTATTGGGAATCAAGAGCAACTTTTAATCCAACAGCTTTTATTCACGATGGGAAAGTTCATGTTATTTATAGAGCAGTAGGAGAGAGCGATGTTTCAACATTGGGTTACGCATCTAGTAAAGATGGTTATAATTTTTTAGAAAGAACTTTTAGACCAATTTTTATTCATAAAAATAATCCATCAAAATTAGATGAAATAGTTTTTTATGCGTCTGGAGGAGGATGGAATGGTGGAGCTGAAGATCCACGAATAACAAAAATTGATGATAAATTATATATGACCTATACAGCTTTTGATGGTTGGGGTTCTGTTCGAATTGGTTTGACCTCAATAAGTTTAGAAGATTTTTTAAATAAAAAATGGAATTGGAAAGAGCCGGTTTTAATTTCTCCACCAGGTGAAATTCATAAAAATTGGGCAGTTTTTCCAGAAAAAATTAATGGCAAATATGCTATTATTCATAGTCTTTCTCCAGAAATTTTAGTTGATTATTTTGATGATTTAGATTTTTTAGATGAAAAAAAATATATAAATAGTTTTTATAATAAAAAACCAAATTGGGATTCAACTAGTATTATGGTAAGAGGAATAGGACCAGCTCCAATAAAAACAAAATTAGGTTGGCTTGTTTTATATCATGCTATGGAAGAAAATGAATATCATCGTTATAAACTTTGGGCAATGATTTTAGATTTAAAAGATCCAACAAAAATTTTATATCGTTCTAAAGAACCAATATTAGAGCCCGATGTATTTTATGAAAATGAGGGATATAAATCTGGTGTAATATATTCTTGTGGTGCAATAATAAAAGATGGTAATTTATTTGTTTATTATGGTGGAGCAGATATGGTTTCTTGTGTGGCGGTAGCAGATTTTAATTTATTTTTAGAGAAATTAAAAGAAGACAAAGTAATAAAATTAAGTAAGAAAAAAGAGGAGAAACTAAAATGAAAAAAATAGGAGTTTTAATTTATACATATAATAGAGTAGATGATACCAGAATAAATATGGAGATAATTCGTAATGTTTGGAAGAAAAATAATTTATTAGAAAATATAGTAATTGTCCACTTTTTTAATGGTCAAAAAGATTGGTGGCCGGAAAAATATCTTGAAGATGAATTATTGTATTTAAATAATCCAAGTCATTTTTTGGGCGCAGAAATTTTAATAGATGAGGGCATGAGAGTTTTTAGGGAAAAATACAAGGAAATATCTCACGTCATAGTGCTTGCTTCTGATACATGGCTTGTTAAACCTGAATATTTAAGCAGTGTTATCAATACTATGATAGAAAAGGAAAAATATCTTGCCACTTGTGCTTGGGGAAATAAACGGGAGACAGACATGTTTAAAATTGGTATGTCTGTGGATTTTTTTATTGTTAATATTAAATGGGCAACAGAAAATAATCTTTTCCCGCTTAGACTTAATGAATTTGTTCAAAAATATCAAGAAATTTTTGATTATCAAGATATTAATATATTTTTAGAAAGGGTTTTTGCCCTTCGTTTTAAACAATCAATTAAAAAAGCCTTTTCTATTCCCAGTGAAAATTTAATTAAAAAACTAGCAAAAGAATATATTTATCGATTGTCGGAAAGAGAACCGGTACACTATGATAGAAAAAAATTTTTTAAAAAACTTAATGGGATAAGAACCATGTATTGGCCTAAGATTGGTCTTTTAACTCATCATAATCCAAATGAAAAACAAAGTGCTTTTAAAAAATGGAATATTAAATCTGGAGAACATGGGAATAAATTTATTTACTCTAAAGATTTAAGCTATTATAACAATGGTTTGGTCAAAAATCTTTATAAAGATTGCAAAAAAAATATTACTTGCATTGATTAAAATAATATGTACGTAGTAAAACGATTAGAACATAATCCAATTTTGATTCCAAATAGAGACCATTATTGGGAAGCTTTTGCTACTTTCAATATGTCTCCAATTAAAAAAGGAAAGGAAATTTATGGTTTATATCGCGCAATTTCTGCTAAAGATGCCTTAAGAAATCCTGATCATATTTCATCTATTGGAATATCAAAAAGTAAAGATGGAATATCTTTTACAAACAGAGAAGAGTTTATTGTTCCTGATGATGTTTTTGATAGATATGGTTGCGAAGATCCAAGAGTAACTTTTTTTGAAGGTAAATATTATATTTTTTATACAGCACTTTCTTCTTACCCATTTACACCAGAAAATATAAGAGTTGGTGTTGCTATTTCAAAAGATTTAAAAAAGATTGAAGAAAAACATTTAGTGACTCCATTTAATGCCAAAGCTATGACACTTTTTTCAGAAAGAATAAATGGAAAAATTATTGTAATTTTTTCTTATCATACTGACTCACCACCATCTAAAACTGTTTTTGCTCAAATGGATAATATTTCTGATTTATGGAATATAGAGTTTTGGAAAAAATGGGAAAAGAAAAATAATGATATTTTGGATTTAAAAAGAAATCAATATGATCATGTGGAAATAGGTTCGACTCCAATAAAAACAAAATATGGTTGGCTTTTAATTTATTCTCATATTCAAAATTATTTTCAGTCTTCAGAAAATTTAGATCACATATTTGGAATAGAAGCTATTTTATTAGACTTAAAAGATCCTAAAAAAATAATTGGACGAACTCGTGGTCCATTACTTGTGCCTGAGGAGCCTTATGAATTATCTGGTTATGTTTCAAATGTAATTTTTCCAAGTGGTGCTTTATTAAATAAAGATGATTTAACAATTTATTATGGTTCAGCTGATAATACAGTTTGTTGTGCAAGAGTTAGTTTAATCGATTTAGTTTCTAGTATGCTTCCAAAATATTCAGATGATTGGCATTTCAAACGCGCTAAACAAAATCCAATTATTGTTTCAAAACCTGAAAATTCTTGGGAAGCAAAAGCCACATTTAATCCTGCTGTAATTTTTCTTAATAATAAAATTCATATTTTATATAGAACTCTTTCTAGTGATAATACTTCTTTTATTGGTTATGCTAATAGCAAAAATGGCATAGATATAGACGAAAGATTATTAGATCCAATTTATATTCCAAGAGAAGATTTTGAAATGAAAAAAATATCAAATGGAAATTCTGGTTGTGAAGATCCACGTCTTACAAAAATTGGAAAAAATATTTATATGTGTTATACAGCTTTTGATAGTATCGGCCCACCAAGAGTTGCGGTTTCTTCTATTTTAGAAAAAGACTTTTTGGCAAAAAAATGGAATTGGGAGAAACCAATTTTAATTACACCAAAAGGTTTTGACGATAAAGATACTTGTATTTTTTCAAAAAAATTTAAAGATGGATATTTTGTTCTCCATCGTGTTGGAAATGAAATTTGTGGAGATTATTTACATTCTCTTGATTTTAAAAATGAATCTGTTAAAAAATGTATAAGACTTATTGGCCCAAGAAATAATAGATGGGATAGCGCAAAAGTTGGTATTACTGCACCTCCAATAAAAACAAAATATGGTTGGCTTTTGCTTTATCATGGAGTTTCAAAAAGTCATAGTACGTATCGTGTTGGGGCATTGCTTCTCGATTTAAAAGATCCTGCTATAATTTTATCTCGTTCCACTGATACTATTTTTGAGCCAGTTGAGGAATATGAAAAAATTGGTATCGTAAATAACGTTGTATTTCCTTGTGGAATGGTTGAAAAAAAAGGTCTTTTATATATTTATTATGGTGGAGCAGATAAAGTAGTAGGAGTCGCTACTATGAAATTAGATATTATTTTAAAAGCTTTAGTTCGTGGAATAAAGTATTAATTATTAATTTAATTGTGTTAAAATAATAATATGAAAATAAAAATACAAGGAAAAAATATTGAAATAACATCAGCAATTAATGATTATATAATTAAACGAGTCACAAATTTAGGAAAAATTTTAGATAAATTAGAAAAAAAGACAGGAGAAATTTTTGTTAATTTTGATGTTGCAAAAACAACTAATCATCACAAAGCAGGAGAAGTATTTCGTGCGGAATGTTCTATTGAAACAAAAAGAGGTAATTATTTTTCAAGTGTTGATGAGGAGGATTTATATACAGCAATTGATGCAGTAAAAGAAAATTTATTTAGAGATATAAGTAAGACTAAAGAAAAGAAACGTTCACTTTTTAATTATGGTGCTAGAAAAATTAAAGATACAATTAAGGGTATTAGAAATTGGAATAATTAGAATTTTTTAAATTCTTCCCAATTTATTTCTTTTTTACCTTCTGGTAAAACTTTTTTAATAATAAATTTATTATTTTCTAATTTTGCTTCTGTTATTATTATTCTTTTTTCATTTTTAAAAAAGAAAGTTCGTGGCCAGAAATTATAAGCTCTAAATTTATTATAATTTTTTATATCATTATCATCTAAATTGATTAAACCATCTTCTTTTTTGATTTTTTTACAATAACTAGCTTCGTTTTCATTTTGAGAAATTAATTTAATTTTGTTTTCAATATAGTTTGGTAAAGTTTTTACTAAAAGTTCTCCTCCAATTTTTATTAAACGTTTACGTAATTCTGGAGCTTTTTCATTTGGTAAAATATTTGTTTTTTTTTGAGTAATAATTGGGCCAGAATCCATTTTAAATTTCATTTTTTGTATTGTTATACCAGTTTCTTTATCTCCATTTAATATTGCAGATTCAACAGGGGATGCTCCACGATATTTAGAAAGGAGTGAATAATGAATATTTATAGAGCCTAATCGGGGTAAATTGATCATATTTTCTGGTAAAATTTTTCCATAAGCAACAATTATAAATAAATCAGTATTTTCTTTTTTCAATTCATTTATAAAAACTTCTTCAAGTTTTTCTGGTTGTAAATATTTTATATTATTTTTTTCAGCCCAAATTTTTACTTGTGGTGGAGTTATTAGCATTTTTCGTCCCTGTTGTTTATCTGTAGAAGTAATAATAAGCGATGGAATATAGCCATTTTCTTTTAGTATTTCTAAAGTTTCTGATGCAACATCTGGTGTTCCAAAAAAAATGAATTTTAAATCTTTTTTTAACATATTTATTTTGGAAATTCCTCTCTTATCTTTTTAGCATGATCAATAAAAAGAATTCCGTTTAAATGGTCTGTTTCATGTTGAAATATTTGTGCTAATAATCCACTTGCTCCTCTAATAAATTTTTTTCCATTTTCATCATATGCTGTAATAGTAGTTTTTTTTGATCTATGAGTTTTGCCATAAAGCCACCTTACAGAAAGACATCCTTCTGGCACCCATTCTTTTTCACGAGAAAGCTTTGATATTTGTGGGTTAATAAAAACTAAATCTTTAGGAATTTCCTTTTTCTCTTGAGGTAAACCTTCTCCTCGTACAAAATCTTTATCAAATATTTTTCCTGATACTACGAAAATTCTTAGAGAATATCCTATTTGTGGAGCAGCAAGAGCTACACCATCATTTTGACTTTTCAATGCTTCTGACATTTCTTTTAAAATTTTTATTATTTTAGGAGAAGAAATTTCTTTAACTAAAACATCTTTTGCTATTTTTCGCAACACATTTTCTTCTTTTTGAACAATTTTTTTCATTTTTAAAATATATTATTTAATATCTTTTAAATAATCTAAAAGTTTTGAAAGTTTAACCGTATTTTGTGATCTATTGGACATATCACGTACTATTACTGAATTTTCTAGTGCTTCTTTTTGTCCAAAAATTAGAGTATAAGGAATTTGTAATTTTTCAGCTATAGCTAATTGCGCTCCCAAACTATCTTTTGAAAGAGCTTGAGCTATTGGAATATGTGCTTTTCTTAAAATTTCAATTATGTTTAAACTTTTTAATTTTGCTTCAGCTCCTAATTGAATAAAATAAATTTTTGGTTTTTTAATTATTCTTGGTGATAATTTTTTATACCAAGCAGAAGAAATAACTCTATCAACACCAATTGAAAATCCAACAGCAGGAACATCTTTTTTGCTTCCAAGTTTTTTTGCTAAATAATCATATCTTCCACCACCACCGATTGTTAATGGACTTCCATCTTCAGATCCTTTTTCTTCTATTACTTCAAAAACTGTTCTAGTGTAATATGAAAGACCACGAACTAAATTTTTATTTATATTATATGGAACTTCCATTTCTTCTAAATATTCCAATACTTCTTTAAAATGTTTTTTACAAGAAGCACAAAGAAAACTTATAGAGTCAGGTGCACCTTCATTTATTTCTTTTGTTTTTGGATCTTTAGAATCTAAAATACGAAGTGGATTATTTTTGAGGCGTTCTTTGTCTATTGGTGATAAACTACTTAAATGTTTTTTATAGTAATTTGTAAGTTCTTTTATATAAGCACCTCGACATTCTTTGTCTCCAATTGAATTTATATCTAAAGAAAGATTTTCTGCTCCAGCTTCTTGTAAAATACTCATTCCTGCTTTGATTACCAAAGCATCCATTATACTTTTTTCATTACCAAGTGAATCTAAATCAAATTGCCAAAATTGACGATAGCGTCCGTGTTGTGGGTTGTCATGTCGAAAACTTGGTCCATATTGATAAAATAAAACTGGTTGTGGAATATTTTGCATTCCATTTTGAATATAAGCTCGCATAAGTGGGGCAGTATGTTCAGGGCGAAGAGCAAGATGATCACCACCTTTTGTTTTTAGTGAATAAATTTCTTTATCAATAATATCCGTTCCTTCTCCTATTCCAGAAATAAAAACTTCTTCATGTTCTAAAATTGGAGTTTCAATTGGTTTGAATCCATAATAAACTGCAACTTCCTGTGCTTTTTCAAAAAATCCTTGGAAATTATAATATTCTTGATTCATTATATCTCTTGTTCCTTTGGGGGTAGAGAAAAATTTGTCTTGTTTTTTTACTTTTGTTACAGTATTTTTCATTTTTTTTATTCTAATTGTTTATATTTTCCAGGAAATAAATTTATTTTATTTATTGGTAATAATCTTAAAAATGCTCTTCCAACTAATAATTTTTTTGGAACTGGACCCCAGCTTCTAGAATCAAAACTGCCAGATCTGTTGTCTCCCATAACAAAATATTCATTTTCTGTTAATTTACGATGTAAATTATTATCTGATATATTTTTTACAAATGGTTGTTCTAGTTTGAAACCTTCTGGGTGTTCTTCGTTTATTATAGTAATTTCATTTCCTTTTATATCAATTGTTTCATTTGGTAGACCTATTATTCTTTTTATAAAAAATTTTGTTGTATCATTTGGATATTTAAAAACTACAACATCATCTCTTTTTGGTTTATTTAACTTATAAGAAATTTCATCAATAATTAAATATTGTTTATCTTCAAAAGTAGGGAACATAGAAGATCCAGAAACAACGAATGGTTGAGCTATGAACATTCTTATTGGAACGATTATTGCTACAGCAATAATTGCGAAACGGAGTAATTCCCAAATAGACTCTTTATGTGGTTCTTTTATTATTGGAGGTTGGTTTTTTTCTAATAAATCTTCTTTGTTTTGATTTTCCATCTTTGTATTTTAACATAAAAAACTATTGACACAATAGAAATTTATGTGATGTAATTAAAAATTATGAATTTTGATTTATCAATTTCTGCTATTATAGATATATGAAATTAGTTGTTGGATTAGGAAATCCAGGAGAAGAATATGAAAATACAAGGCATAATGCTGGACGTATTATTGTTGGAATGATTCAAAAAAAATTTGAAGGCAAAAAGATAAAATTTATCACACCTGATACTTTTATGAATAATTCTGGTAAAGCTGTTGTTTTTTTAATTAAATCAAAAAAAGATTTAAAAGATTTAATAGTTATTTATGATGATATTGATTTGCCAATTGGAAAAATGAAAATTTCTTTTAATAGATCTTCTGGTGGACACAATGGTTTGAATTCAATTATCAAATCTTTAAAATCAGAAGAATTTTTGCGAATTAGAATTGGTATATGTCCTGAAACTCCAACTGGGAAATTAAAAAAACCAAAAGGGGAACAAGCTGTTTTAAAATTTTTATTGGGAGAATTTAAAAAAGATGAACTTAATGAACTTAAAAAAGTCTCTAAAAAAGTAGCAGAAGCTTTAGAAATAATTTTTTCTGAAAGCAAAGAAAAAGCTATGAGCTTATATAATTAAATTTCTTTTACACCTTCTATTATGATAGTTTTTTCGCCATTGCGGAGAGAAACTTTTCCAGCTATAGCGACACATTTTTCTTGAATTAAAATGTCGATTGAATTTTGAAATAATTTTGGAAAAGCAACGGCTTCTATAGAATCAGTTAAGTCAGCAATTTTTAAAAATGCCATTCTTTCATTATTTTTTGTTATAACTTGTCTTACATTTTCTATAATTCCACCTATAGCTATAGGCATTCCATTTCCTAATTCTTCTTTAATTTTTTTAATATTTATATTTTTACTTTCAAGTTTTTCTTTAATTCTATCTAAAGGATGACCAGAAATGTAAAGTCCAAGAAGTTCTTTTTCCCAAAATAATTTTTCTGCTTGAGTTGCATTTGGTGCTTCTTTTAATTTGAAATTTGATGTTTTATTTTTAGGTAAATCACCAAAGAGCGAAATTTGATTTTCTGCTTGTTTTGAACCTTCTTTATTATATGCAAGCATATCTTCAAGATTTGAAAGAAGTTGTCCACGTTCGCCAAATTCATCCATTGAACCAGATTTGATTAAAGCTTCCATTGATTTTTTATTTAAATTTTTATGTTTTATTCTATCTAGAAAATCAGTAATTGATGTAAATTTTCCATTAGTTTTTCTTTCATTAATTATTGCATCTGAAATATCTGTTCCTAAATTTTTTATAGTATAAAATCCAAAGCGAATTTCTTTGCTAATATTTTTTTCTCTAATTACAGTAAAACCGCCATAACTTTCATTTATATTTGGAGGAAGAACCGGTATATTCATTTTTTTACATTCTGTAATTATTTCAGCAATTTTTTCCATATCACCAGATTCAGCGGTTAGAATTGCTGTCATATATTCAACTGGATAATTTGCTTTCATATAAGCAGTTTGATATGCAACCATTCCATAACTTGCAGCGTGAGCTTTGTTAAAACCATAAGCTTGAAATGGTTCAAATAATTTCCAAAGTTTTTCTGCAAAATCTTTTGTTTGTCCATTAGTAACAATTCCTTTTGTAAATTTTTCATATTGTGCTGCCATTTCTGCTGGAATTTTTTTTCCAACAGCTTTTCGGAATTTATCAGCTTCTTCCCAGTTATAACCAGCCATTTCAAGCGCACAAAATAATAAGTCATCTTGATAAACAATTAAACCATAAGATTCTTTTAAAAATTTTTTCATTCTTGGATCTAAATATTTAACAAGTTGAGGATTGTGTTTTCGTTTTATATATTCTGGAATTGATTCCATTGGACCAGGACGATAAAGCGCAACCATAGCGTTGATATCGTGAATTGAAGTTGGTTTAAGTTCTTTTAAATATCTTGTCATACCAGAACCATTTAATTGAAATAAACCTTCTGTTTGGCCTTTTGCCAAAAGTGTAAAAGTTTTTTTATCATCCAGTGGAATTTTTTCAATATCTATATCAATGTCATAAAATTTCTTAACTAAAGTTATTGCATCTCCAAGAATTGCTAAATTTCTAATTCCAAGAAAATCAAATTTTAAAAGTCCAGCTTCTTCAATACTATACATATCATATTGTGTAATTTTTTTTCCTCCTTTTGGATCAAATTGCACTGGCGTATATTCATAAATTGGTTTTGGTGCAATAACAACTCCAGCAGCGTGAACTGAAATATGACGAACACAGCCTTCTAGTTTTTTTGCCAAATCTATTATTTCTTTTGTATCTTTTTCTTTTTCATATATTTCTTTTAATTCAGGAACAATTTCCATTGCGTGATCTATTGTCATTGGCATTCCTTGAGAACCCATTGGAATCATTTTTGAAATTCTATCACCAATTGCATAAGGATAGGCAAGTGCCCTTGCAACATCGCGAACAGCGCCACGAGCCATCATTGTTCCAAATGTTCCAATTTGCGCAACTTTATCTTCACCATATTTTTTCTTTGTATATTCAATCATTTCATCTCGTCTATTGTCAGCGTAGTCCATATCAATATCTGGAGGAGATGGACGAAATGGATTTAGAAATCTTTCGAAAGGAAGTTTATATTCAATTGGATTTACATTTGTAATTCCAAGAAGATAAGTAACCATTGATCCCGCAACTGAACCTCTAATTGTAGTTAAAATATTATTTTTTTTAGCATAATGTAAAAGATCACCAACTACTAGAAAATATGGTGCATATCCTTTCTCAAAAATTATTTTAAGTTCATATTCAACACGTTCTAATATTTCTGTATTTTGTTTTAATTCTCGTCGTTCAAACCCTTTGAAAGTTAATTCTCGCAATTTTTCATTATAATTTTTTCCATCTTCAACTTTATAATCAGGGAAAACCCATTTTCCAAGCTCAAGTTCTACTTCACACATATCAGCAATTTTTATAGTATTTGCAACTGCTTGTGGACAGTCTTGAAAATTTTTTAAAGCTTCTTCTGGGCTAATAAAAGAATAATCCTCGTCACCGAAAGAGAATTTATTTTCATCTTTAATATCAGAATTTGTTTGTATTGCTAAAAGTGTTTCATGAGCTTTACTATCATCCGAACAAGAATAATGTGAATCAAAAGTTGCAACAAGTGGAATATCAAATTTTTCGCTCATTTTTTTAAGACCATCTCGCGCTATATCATATTCAGGAAAAGAACTAGTTGATTTCATTATTTCTAAAAAATAATTTTCTTTACCAAAAATAGCTTGATGTTCTTTTATTATTTGTTCTGCTTTTTCTTCGTTTTTACTTGCTAATGCTTTTGAAAGTTCTCCACCTGGACAACCAGAAAGACAAATTATTCCTTCTGAATATTTTTTTAGAATTTCTTTATCCATTCGTGGTTTGTAATAAAAACCTTCTATATTTGAAATAGAAACAAGTTTAATTAAATTTTTATAGCCCTGTAAATTTTTTGCAAGAAGAGTTAGATGATAGCGTTTGTTATCTATGTTTGGTTCTTTGTCTAATCTTGATCTTTCTGAAATATAAGCTTCAACTCCTATGATTGGTTTTACTCCTTCTTTTTTTGCGAGTTTATAAAATTCAATTGCGCCGTACATATTTCCGTGATCAGTGATTGCAAGCGCTGGCATTTTTAATTTTTTTGCAATTAAAATTAAATCTTTCGGCTTAGAAAGACCATCCAAAAGGGAATAGTGTGAGTGTGTATGAAGATGCACAAATTTTGCTGTCATTTTTATTATAATATCATAAAAAACTGTTTTTGGTTGATTTTTTAAGGTTTTTCAAGAACATAAAAATCAGAGACTGAAAAGACTTGACTAATTCTTTTAAATGTGTATAATAAGATTAAATTTGAAAATAAAATAGTATTAATTAAAAAAACGATAAAACATGAAAAAAGTAGTTTTATTATTTATTGTAAGTTTATTACTTGCAGTAAATAGCAATTCCTTTGCTCAAAAAGGAAAAAGTAACGAAGGTTTTTATTTTACAGAAAAAACGGGGATAGATTTTGGTCATCCCGGGAAAACTATATCCTTGGGACCTACAGTTGGTTTGGCTGTTGGATATTCACCATTTAAGTTTTTAAATCTTGATGTAGAGTTGGCTGGGTTGAATTCGTTTTCTCCCGCTTTTCTTGATTCATCTTTAAAAATAATTCCGGGTGATACAGCAAATGGAATTCCTGACAAAGCTTACTACAAGAGACACTGGGACAAATGTTCCGTTCTGATGTTTGATGTTGGTTTCAATGCCGGCACAAAATTATTCTGTGGAGTTAACACAGGATTTGGTGTCGCATTTGCCGAAATCAAAGATAAGTTAGGTACCTTTCCTGTTTGGAATCTTTCCTTAGAGGGTGGGTATTATGTTTCCAAAAACTTTCAAATATTTCTGAATTCTTCCATTTCTTATTTATGGAAAAATAAAACAGATGTTTTGAAATCAGACGGATCCAAACTTAATCTTGCATTGGGACTAAGGTTTCATGTAAAAAAGTAAACAAAACCGTAAAGATTAAGAGCTGATGTGTCATAAACATATCAGCTTTTTTTTATTTTAAATTTGAAATTAAATAAGAAGAAATTATTGCTGCTGTTTCTGCACGTAAAGTTAATTTTCCTAAAGATGCAATTTTGAAATTTGAATTTTTAACTTTTTGTATTTCTTCTTCTGTCCAGCCACCTTCACAGCCAATAAAAATATTTATGTTATTAAAATTATTTATATCTATTTCAGAAAATTTTTCACCTGAAGAATCGAATAGAATATTTAAATTATTTTCTTTACATAATTCTAAACTTTTTTCAAAACTAATTGGTTCTAATATTTCAGGCACTATGCTACGGCCAGATTGTTCGGATGCTTCTTTTGCGATTTTTTGTAATCTATCAAATTTCAAACCAGTTTTTATTGTTCTATTTGTTATAATTGGTACTATTTTATTTATTCCACATTCTGTTGCTTTTTGCACTACTAATTCAAAATTTTCTTTTTTTAAAATTGCGCAAAATAACGTAGTTTTTTTATTTTCTGTTATTTTTTCTATTTTTTCTATTTCTACCAAAACAGTATTTTTGCTTAAATTTTTGATTTTTCCAAAACCAACATTACCTTTACCATCTGAAAGTTCTATTTTTTCACCTGTTTTTAATTTTAAAACCTTAATAATTTGGTGTGCGATATCACCACTTATTTCAAGTTGTTTTTTAGATAAATCAAAGTCATCTATAAATCTGTGAATTTTCATTCTTTTATTTTATCATGGATATTGTTATAATAAACATATGAAAACAATAAAAGTTGGAATTAATGGTTTTGGGCGTATTGGTCGTGCATTTTTAAAAATTGCTTGGGACAGACCAGAAATCGAAATAGTAGCAGTAAATGATTTAGGAGATGTTGCTAATATGGCTTATTTACTAAAACACGATACTGTTTATAGAAATTGGAATCATCCCGTGCGAGCTGAAAGCTCTAACGGGACAAGCGATCAATATATTGTTATTGATGAAAATAAGAAAGTAAAAGTTTTAGCAGAAAAAGATCCGGTAAATTTACCATGGAAAGATTTAGGCGTTGATGTAGTTGTAGAATCAACAGGACTTTTCACTTCTTATGAAAAAGCAAATGCACATGTTAAAGCTGGAGCAAAAAAAGTTGTAATTTCAGCACCTGAAAAGGGTGGAGATGGAAGCATAAAAGGTCAGACTATTTTGCTTGGCGTAAATGAAGAAAAATTTGGAACTTGTGAAATTACTTCAAACGCTTCTTGTACGACAAATGCCGCAAGTCCAATAATTGCAATTTTGCATGAAGCATTAGGAATAGAAAAAGCTATTTTAAATACAGTGCACGGATATACAGCTTCACAAGGAATAGTAGATGGACCAAATAAAAAAGATTTTCGTGAAGGTAGAGCTGCAGCGCAAAATATAGTGCCGTCTTCTACTGGAGCAGCTATCGCTGTGACGAAAGCATTTCCAGAGCTTACAGGACTTTTTGATGGAATTTCTTTGAGAGTTCCAGTTCCAGCTGGTTCTATTGCTGATATAACTTTCATTTCTAAAAAAGAAACAACAGTAGAAGAAGTAAATAATATTTTGAAAAAAGCTTCGCAAGATCCACGTTGGAAAAATATTTTTGCAGTCACAGAAGAAGAATTAGTTTCATCTGATATTTTAGGCGAATCACATGCGTCAATTGTTGATTTGAAAATGACACGAGTTGTTGGCGGGAATTTGGTAAAAGTTCTTGGCTGGTATGACAACGAAATGGGGTATACGGCCACCCTCATTGAACATGTTATTAAAACCGGCGAGACAATAAAATAAAAAAGCTAGCCCTTTGGACTAGCTTAATGCCTATGAACCTACGTCACCAAGTTTCCCCAGAAGCTTCATTGAATCGATCCAAGTGGGAAAAAAGAGCACATCCCTAAAGTAGCAGGCAACACCTAGTGCATTCCGGTCTCTTTAGTTCTTATAATTTAAGAACAATATCTTTACTAAAACCAGTATATCACTTATAATTATTAAAATCAAATGAAATTAAAAATTAAATTAAATTTATGAAAATATATTTAGGAAGTGATCATGCAGGGTTTGAATTAAAAGAAAAAATAAAAGTGTATTTGGAAGAACTTGAATTAGGTTATGAAGTTCAAGATTTTGGTGCGATGAATTTTGTAGAAAGTGACGATTATCCTGATTACATAAAACAAGTTGCTGAAGCTGTTTCAAAAGATAAATCTAGCTTTGGAATAATTTTTGGCGGCTCAGGTCAGGGTGAGGCAATGTGCGCAAATAGAACATCTGGCGTGCGAGCTGCGGTTTTTTATGGGCAAGAAGAGCCTAAAAAAGAGATAGATTCTAAAAAAGTAAAAAGTTCTGACACTTTTGAAATAGTAAAATTAGCTCGCGAGCATAATGACGCAAATATTCTATCTATCGGTGCAAGATTTGTAACAGAAGACGAGGCGAAATTTGCTTGCGAATTATTTTTGAGTACAAAATTTTCTGGAGACGAAAGGCATGTGCGTAGAATTAAAAAACTAGATGCTAGTGCCTAAAGCCTAGCGCCTGTATTTATTTATGATTGAAGTAATCCCAGCAGTTTTATCACAAAATTATGAAGATATGAAAAACAAAATCGCGCTTGTGCGTGGTATTGTTCCTGTCGTGCAGATAGATTTGTGCGACGGCGTTTTTGTGAAAAATAAAACTTGGCCTTTTGCGACTGGTGGAGCTGATGATATTTATTTTCAAAGAATAATGAACGAAGAACAAGGAATGCCGTTTTGGGAAGATATTGATTTTGAACTTGATTTAATGGTATCTGACGCAATTTCAAATTTTGATATTTATACAAAACTTAGTCCAAAAAGAATTGTTTTTCATGTTGAAGCTATCAGTGATTTAAATGAATTTAAAAATTTTCTTGAAGGAATTGATGTTTATATTAGAGATACGATAGAAATAGGAATTGCAATAAATGTAGATACTGAAATTAATGAACAGATTTTAAGTTTAGTAAATTATGTAGATTTCGTGCAAACTATGGGAATTGCAAAAATCGGATTTCAAGGACAAAATTTTGACAAAAGAGTTTTTGGTCAAATTAAAAAATTGAAAGAAAAATATCCTGATTTAATAATTTCTGTTGATGGTGGCGTGAGTTTAGACACAGCACAAGAATTGGTGAATGTAGGAGTAGAAAGATTGGTTGCTGGAAGTGCTATTTTGAAATCAATAGATATTCGTGAAGCTGTTTCAGAATTAGAAAATATAATGTAATAAAATTATGTGATATTTTGCTTTGAAAAAGACTTGACGTTTTAGTGTTGTAATGTTATTCTGTCGATAGAAAATTCATTAAATTTTATATATTATGATAACTAAATTTTATCCCAAAAGTGCTTTTTTAAAAAATTGCACCCTAGATACTATTTTAGTATCTAGGTTTAACATGCTTTTTCAATATGCAGAAAATTCTTTTTCAAGAGAATTTTACAGATGGCCAGCATTTAAAGTATTGGCAAAAAAGAAGTTATTAAAAAATAACTCGATTAAAATTTTTCTTTCAAAATTTGGAATGTTAATTCTTTTTAATATTAAGCTTCCAGAATTTGGAAATAAGAAGCAAATAAAAAAATATAATGCGTCCTTTCATCGGCTTTTTAATAAAATAGTTTCTTCTAAAGAAAAAAAATTTGAGGATGATTTTGTTTTACGTATTGATATTTCTTCTTTTTGTCAGATTTCATCGGAAGACAGAAAAAGAAAATTTCTTCAGTTTATTTTGTCGTCACCAATTAAATTTGAAGTCTATTTTTGATTAAAAATTAAAACTAAACATCGTTCTATTAAATAGAACGATGTTTTTTATTTACCTAGATATTTTTTTGGAGTATAATTATACTAATGGCTTTTTTGTCTGAACAAAAAAATAAAGAATTAACTATAAAAGCAAATGATATTCGCCAAAGTATTATTAAAATGCTTGTTGAAGCAGGTAGCGGACACACAGCAGGGCCACTTGGTATGGCAGACGTTTTTACATTTTTTTATTTTCATATTTTAAAACACAATCCAAAAGATCCATTTTGGCCTGATAGAGATATTGTTTTACTTTCTAATGGACATATTTGTCCTGTGTTATATGCAACAATGGCTCACGCTGGATATTTTCCAATTGAAGAATTACAAACCTTAAGAAAATTTGGTTCTAGATTACAAGGTCATCCGCATAGAGAATTTTTGCATTTTATTGAAAATTCTTCTGGTCCACTTGGTGAAGGAATTTCACAAGCAAGTGGTATGGCTTTGGCTGATAAAATAAACAAAAAAGATGATAGATTTATTTATTGTTTTATGTCTAATGGAGAATTGAATGAAGGAAATTCTTGGGAAGGAATAATGTTTGCTGGAAAAAATAAATTAAATAATTTAATTGCAATAGTTGATAGAAATAATATTCAAATAGATGGAAAAACTGATGACGTAATGCCACTTGAGCCGTTGGCAGAAAAATGGAAATCTTTTAATTGGAATGTTTTAGAAGTTTCAGGACATGATTTTAATGCTTTAAATGAAATAGTAGAAGAAGCTAAAAAAGATACTGGAAAACCAACAGTAATTATTGCTCACACAATTCCAGGAAAAGGAATAAAAAAATGGGAAAATGATTATAAATGGCATGGCAAACCACCAACAAAAGAAGAAGGCGAACAAGCATTAAAAGAATTACAAACAAATAAGCCGATTTAGATTTATGAAATTTTTTAATTTTGAAAAAAAAGGAAAAGAAGCCGATAAAAAAAACTATCAAAACTATGGTGGAGAATTTTTTGATGATAATAGTTTACCTTTTAATCCAGAATTTATTCTTATGAAGAAAGAAAATTTACCAAAATTTTTTTACAGAGGAGTAAAAAATAAAGGTATAATTAATAATTTTGAAAAAGCGGTAGAAAGTTTGAAAGAAATCAATAAAAGTGAAGATTCTATTGTTAATTGGCAGACAGAAAGTATGTCTACGACAGATGACAAAAGTGTGGCTTTTAGTTATGCACTAGAAGGGGAAATAGCTAATAAACTTGATTTATATTATGAAAATGGAGACAAGATTTTTGAATTTTTGAATCAGAATATGGGCAGATGGTTGCTAGACTGTTACCCTGTAAGACTTGTAGATATTTCAGAAGAAGGAAATATAGAAATAGATTGGGAAAAAGCAAAAACCGAAGCATTTAAGATTTTAAAAGAACAGACTGAGTTAAGAAAAAAATTTTTAACTCAAGAAAAAGAGAGTCTTAGAAACAGTATTAAACATAAAGATGATAGAATGATTAGATTTTGTCAAGATAAAATAAAAGAATTAGAAGAAAGAAGTTCTGAAGAAAATATTGAGAAATATAAAAAGTTAATTGAAAATATGAACACTAAAAATGTTCAGTTTAGAATTGATGGAAAAATTGAAGATGTTTCTTTAGGTTATCTGTTTGAATTAGAGCCGAAGGAAACAGTTCGTGTTGCTACAAGGGATTCTGTGGAAGATTTTATGAAACATCATGGAATAGAAAAATATATTAATCCAGGAAAAGCTGAAATTGGGAGTGCAAAAGAAAAATTAACTAATTTAATGAAAGAAGCTGGATATCACGGCATAGATAAAAATAGTGAGGAAAAAGAAATTGGTTTTTTTAATCCAGAAGATTTAAAAACAATATTTGGAATAGAAATAAAAATTATTGATGGAAAATTAAAAATAGAAAAACATATCTTGAATAAATAAATTTTATGTTAAATCCAGAATTAAAATTAAATCCAAAAATTTTCAACAATGATGTTGAACAAGTTTTAATGCGGGAAGGTTTTGGAAAAGGACTTTTAGAAGCTGGTGAAAATGATAAAAATATAGTTGCTCTTTGTGCAGATTTAACTGAATCAACTAAGATGAATATTTTTGCTGAAAAATTTCCAGAAAGATTTATTGAAGTTGGAGTAGCAGAACAAAATTTAGCTACTATTGCTTCTGGAATGGCATCAATGGGTAAAATTCCTTTTTGTTCTTCTTATGCTACTTTTTCACCTGGAAGAAATTTAGAACAAATTAGAACTACCTCCTGTTATAATAATAGAAAAATTGTTGTAGTTGGAAGTCATGCTGGAGTTTCTGTTGGGCCTGATGGTGGAAGTCATCAAGCTTTAGAAGATATTGCTTTGATGCGAACTTTACCAAATATGGAAGTTTTTTCGCCATGTGATTTTTTTGAGGCCAAAAAAATCACGCTAGCTTTAGCAAAAACAAAAAAGCCAGCTTATCTTCGTTTAATTCGTGAAAAATCACCAATAATAACAACAGAAGAAACTCCGTTTGAAATAGGTAAAGCTCAAACTTATTGGATGCCAGATGTTGGTGTTGCTCAAGTTGGAATTATTGCAACAGGTGAACTTATTTATAATGCACTTTTAGCATCAAAAGAATTGGAAACAGAAGGTATAAAAACTAAAGTTATAAATTTATCTTCCATTAAGCCAATTGACGTTGAAGCAATTGTAAAATTAGCTAAAGAAACTAAAGCATTAGTTACAGTAGAAGAACATCAAATTTTTGGAGGAATGGGTTCAGCTGTATCTGAAGTTTTATCTGAAAATTTTCCAGTACCAATCGAATTTATCGGCGTGAAAGATAAATTTGGACAATCAGGAACATCAAAAGAACTCATTGAATTTTATTGTATGGGTAAAGATTCTATTAAACAAGCTGTAAAAAAAGTTTTAAGAAGAAAGATTTAAATTTTTGAATCTTCAACTATTTTTTTCCATTTTTCTATTTTTTCATTTAGGATTTTGTATCTTGAAATGAGATCTTCTGAATCCATTTCATCTTGTTTATCAAAAAATTCTTTTTTTTCATTTATTTCTTCTATTTTAATATCAAAATATTTTAGTAGATCAGTTTTTATATTTTCTTGATCCATTTTTAGTTTTGTTAACTTTTCTTCTGGACTTACTTTTTCATTTTTGAGATTAAATTTTTCTGTCATAAAATTTTAATTAATTTTTTTTACTTTATAATTTTCCGGAGCGTTTTTTAAATATTCTTCCAATTTTTCACGAGAAAGTAATCCTTCTTGCGCGCCGATTTTTTGAACAACTGACATTGAATTAATTGGTCCCCAAGAAAAAGCTTCAAGCGGTGAAAGTCCAAGAGCAAGTCCAGCTGTAATTGTTGAAGAAAATGCGTCTCCTGCACCTGTGCGATCTAACGGTGGAGCAATATCTGGATAAACTGGAATTTGCCAAAGTTCATTATTAAAATATAAATAAGCTCCATTTGGTCCGTCGCTAATTGAAACTATTTTTGGTCCGAGAGCATTAATACCTTTAGATAATTCTAATAAATTTTTGTTTTGAATTCCTAGAATTTTTTCTGCTTCTTCAACATTACAGAAGAAAATTTCTGTTCGCACATAAATATCTTTTAATTTTTCTGTTCCAAATTTTATTTGAAAAGTTCCTGGCTGGAAAGCTAGTTTTGTTTGTGGGTTGTTTTTTAAATATTCAGCAATTTCTAAATGATAATTTAGTGAGTTTTCTGCTAATGAGCTTAAATATATCCAAGAAACATTTTTTATTTTTGGAAAACTATAAATAAATTCTGTATGTTTAATCAAAATAGTGCGATCAACATCACACCAAAGAACATAATGATAATTTGTTTTTTTATTTTTTTCTATTTTTACAAATTTTGTATTTATATTTTCTTTTTTAAGAGTAGATAAACAATCTTTTCCGTTTTGATCATTTCCAATATTTGTAATAACTGCGGAATTTAAATTAAGTCGTGAAGCTGAAACTGCAGCATTTGGACTATTTCCTACAGCAGAAACTACTGTTACAGATTCATATGGAACTTTATCTCCAAAACGAATACATAATTCTGAACTTTCAGAATTATCGACACCCTTATGAATATGAGCGTCTTTTAATTTAATAAAAGCGTCTGTTGTAATATCTCCAATTGCTAGAAAATCTATTTTCTTCATGTTAAGATTATAACATATTAGAATAAATATTTGAATAAATTTATGTCAAAAATAAAAATTTTTTCATTGATAGTTTTTGTTTTCTTCTGTGGTTTTAGATTTGCTTTTGCTGATGTTGTAATAAATGAAATTATGTATGATTTAGATGGTGCAGATATTGATTGGGTAGAAATTTATAATCCAGATAGCACTGATGTTGATATTACTTCTTTAAAACTTCTTGACAGCAGTTCTACTTCGAATCATAGTATAAATAATTATTCTGGTTCACCAATTTTGCATCAAGGTGATTATGGTGTTATAGTTGTGACTTCTCAAATTTCTTCTTTTGTTTCTAAATGGGGAAATTCTGGAAATTTATTTACTTCCAGTTTTAATTTATCTAATACAACTGGAAAAATTGAAATAAATAATGGAGATAAATTGTCACCTTTATCTTCGGTATCTTATAATTCATCACAAGGAGCATCAGGTGATGGAAATTCTTTACAGTTGTTGGATGGTTCTTGGAAAGCTTGTGAGCCTCCTATACCAGGTTCTGCTACTTTATCCTCTTGCGGACAAAGTGGTGGAGATTCTGATCTTATTGATTCAGGTAATGATGATGAAACTTCAACATCAAGTTCTTCTGATTCTGAAGAAAGTGGTGTTATTCCTGTTTCAACTTTTAAAGCAAATATTTTAACACCAAGTTTAGCATTTGCTGGACAGCCAGTTGAATTTAATCTTGATATAAAATATGGCAATTATACTTTTAATTCAGGAATTTATTATTGGAATTTTGGAGATGGAGTTTCAAAAGAGGAAAAAGTTGGTTTTCAAAAATTTAATCACACTTATTATTATCCTGGTGAATATAATATTTCTTTGGAATATTATAAAAGCTCAGGTTCTTTCACACCTGATGTTGTTTCTGAAAAAGTTATCAAAATAGTTCCTTTGACTATTTCAATTTCAAAAGTTGGCGATTATAAAGATTTTTTTGTTGAGCTTACAAATAGCGCAAGTTCAAGAATTGATATTTCTAATTGGGTTTTATCAGCAAATGGTAAATCTTTTATTTTCCCAAAAAATTCTTCAATAAGCGGAAATAAATCTATTATTGTTTCTGGGAAAATTACAGGTTTTTATGTTGGTGATGAAAAAACTTTGAAATTAATTATGCCAACTGGAGAAATAGTTTATGATTTTAATACTAAATCTGCACCAGTTAAAAAAATAATTAGACAAACTTCAAATTTTTCAGAATCAGAGAATGAAATTTCTAATATAAATTCAGAAGAAAAAGCACAAGAAAATTCTATAAAAAATAATTTAGCAGCAACTCCAGTTTTAAGTGAAACTGAAAATTCTAAAAGTAGTTATTTTTTTATAGGTTTAATTATTTTGCTCGGAATTTGCGGCGGAGCTGTTTATTTCATCAGAAGGAATAGAAGAGCTATCACCAATAGTGTCGGAGATGATTTCAACATCTTTGATGAGTAAGGTTTCTTCTTTTTTGTTTTCTTCAGTATTTTTATTTTCTTCTGTTGTTTTTATTAATTCTGGAGTTTCTTTTATTTGTTTTTTATCTATTCTTTTTATTTTGATAGGAGTATTTTCTATTTTTGTATTTTCCTCTTTTCTTTTATTCATTAAAGTATTAATTTTTTCTCGATGATTTTTTATTGAATTTTCAGTTTTATTTTTTTCAAGAGATACCTTTTCAGGATTTGTTTTTTGAACTTCTGTTAGTGTATTTACTAATTTTTCTTTTTCTTGATTTATTTGTTTTTCTGCTTCCATTACTACAGAGTTATTTTCTGGAGTTATTTTTTTATTATTTATTAAAGTTTCAACTTCAGAAAATCTTGTTTCGATCCTTTTTTGTCTTAAAGCTATTTTTTGTTCTGGAGTAGAAGCAAATTTTTCTTCAATTTTTTCATTAAAATTTATTTTTACAGGGTAAAGTAAATCTCCTGGCAATGCAGACGCTGAAGAATATGAAAGTCCACCAGTTCCAATTACCATAAGCAAAAGTCCAGTCGCAAAAATTCTACCAGCATGTGCAAAATGAAATCTTGAAAAATAAGGTGTTTTTATTGGAATTGTTACAGGATTGTTTTGAATAAAAGTTTGAACTTTAAAACGAATGGAAGTTTTTTCTTCTTCTGTCATTTTTTCATTTTTTATTGTGTTTATTAAATTGTTGAATTTTTGTTCCATTTTAATTTTTTTCTAAAGCTTCTTTTAATTTTTGAATTCCTCTATGAATTCGAACTGAAATATTATTTTCATTTTGATGCATTATTTTTGCAATTTCTTTAACGCTCATATCTTCCACAAATCTTAATATTAATACATCTTTATATTTTTCTTCTAATTGTTCGATAACTTTTAAAGCTAAATCTTTTTCAAATATATTTTCTGTTTTTTCCATTTCATTCGTAGTATCTTTTAAGTCGAACCCACTTTCAGTCATTTGGTCTAGCGAATCGGATTTCTTTTTTCGTCTATAGTCAATAATGAGATTTCCTGCAACTTTATATAAAAATGCTCTCAAATTATCAACTTTATTTCCTTGTGAAATATATTCCCAAGTTTTAATAAAAGTATCTTGAGTTAAATCTAAAGCTTTTTCTCGATTTGAAGTCTGATATAGACAATATCTAAAAATAGCATCCGAAAATTCTTCATAGGATTTGGAAAAAGATATATTTAAATTTTGATTTGCTTCTTCTGTCATTTGAGACGTTTGAGTTTAATAATTCTTACAAAATTACCTTATATAATAATAACATTTTATAAAATTAAAAAAAAGAACCCAGCATCTTTTTGAGATGTTGGGAGCTTTGTTTTTTTATTGTATTACTTTTAGTTTTTAATTTTCTGAAGGAAGTTTGTAACAACTTTTTTTACTAAAGGCATTTTTCTTTCTATTTCATTAAAAAGATAAACAAATGCAATAAATCCAAGAAATACTAATAAGTTTACAAATGATGGGTTTTCCATAACTAATGTTTTTTTTGTTAATAACTAATTTTTACTGTTCTGTATATTGAGACGTAGCACTTGCCAAAATCTTACAAAATGGTATAATATCTTTAATTTTTAAGTGTTTTTGCTCTTTTTACTCGTATTTACTATACTATAGATATGTTTAAAGATTTTTTATTAAAAAAGATGTTAAAAGCTCAAGGTGTGCCAGAAGAGCAGATAGATATGGTTATTAAAATGATGGAAAAGAATCCTGAACTTTTTAAAACTATTGCTTCTGAAATTCAAACTAAAGTAAAAAGTGGAATGGATCAAAATTCAGCTTCTATGGAAGTTATGAAAAAATATGAAAGTGAATTAAAAAAATTAGTTTAAAATTTTTTAACTAATTAAATTGACTAATATTTTGAAAATGTTACCGTGTATATGGTAATAGCTTTTTAATAATTAAAAAATAAAAAATATGAGAAGAAGAATATTAATTATTGGGGATTTTTTTAGTGATTTGATTGAATCCAGACAAAATTTCTTTGATTCAGGTATAGATATATTCTGTCCACCTGGAGTAGCAGAATTACAAGCAATTTGGGAAAATTCCCAAAATTTTGATTTGATAATAATCAACGGTTATTATCAACAAAAAAGTTCAGAAGAAGAAATGATTTCTTTAGTTAAAAAAATTCGTGAAAATTTTAGAAATTCTATTATTGCTATTTTTATAAATATAAATTTTAATAGCAAAATAAAAAAAGCTGGATGCAATTTTGAAGTTAAAAAAGAAGAAATTTCTAAAAAAATAAAAGAAATTTTATTTTAATTTTTTACAAAAAGCACTCTACTAAGGGGGCTTTTTTTATTTGCTTTTTAAAAATGATTTATGTTAATATATATATATATGAAAAAGAGATCACAAATAAAATTTACAGTTTTACTAATAATTTTTTGTGTCAGTTTTTTCGGAATATTTTCTAAATCATTTGGAGCTGTTACGACTATTACTGTTGGAACTTCACCAACTCTTTCAACTCTAGTTGGTACAAATTTATATGTTACTAATCAAACAACACCTGGTACTGTTTCGGTTATTGATACTAATACAAATACTGTAACTTCAACTATTAATGTTGGAAATAATCCACATATATTAACTACTGTTGGTACAAAATTATATGTTAGCAATTTTGGCTCAGGAACTGTTTCTATTATAGATACCAGTACTGACACAGTAGATTCTATTCCTATCGCAGTTGGAACTGGACCACAATTTTCAATTTTAAGTGGTTCTAATTTATATGTAAGTAATCAAACAACAGGTAATATATCAGTTATAGATACTAATACAAATACTGTTATTACAACTATCATTGCTCAGCCATATCTTTTTTCTTTAAATCTTATTGGTAAAAATTTATATGCATGTAGTAGTGGATCAACTAACATAGCTGTTATTGATATTAATACGAATACTTTAACAAATATTATTCCAGTTGGGTTAAATCCACAATTTTCTACACATGTTGGTAAAAAATTATATGTAAATAATATTGGTGCAAATACAGTTTCAATAATAGATGTAACTTATAACTTAACTTATACAGCAGGAGTAAATGGATCAATAACAGGAAATACTTCTCAAACAGTTAATTATACAGAAGATGCTTCATCTGTTACTGCAGTATCGGATTTAGGATATCATTTTGTTTCTTGGAGTGATGGAGTTTTAACAGCTTCTAGAACAGACACAAATATAACAAGCGATTCATCTGTCTCAGCTACTTTTGCAATAGATACTCATACTTTAACCTATACAGCAGGAGCAAATGGAAGTATCACAGGAACTTCACCACAAACAATTGATTATGGAAGTGATGGAACTCAAGTAATAGCAGAACCAAGTTCAGGTTATCACTTTGTTGATTGGTCAGATGGAGTTTTAACAGCTTCCAGAACTGATATAAATGTTACAGATAATATTTCAGTAACAGCTAATTTTGCCAATAATATTATTAGTTCAGGTTCATATATTAAT
>Ga0172368_10001142_pt1 | contig 36980 bp, 43 predicted proteins | sample Lak11m_FD_114540 | JGI IMG/M metagenome (GOLD analysis project Ga0172368, IMG submission 114540) | Freshwater microbial communities from Kabuno Bay, South-Kivu, Congo - kab_022012_11m | ecosystem: Environmental > Aquatic > Freshwater > Lake | place: Democratic Republic of the Congo: South-Kivu... | reverse complement strand
GTATTACTACCTCGTTCGCCACTAACTTCAAACGACCTTTGACTTGATATAATCGCATCTCGGGAAAAATGAAGTCCGTTCGACTTGCATGCCTTATCCACGCCGCCAGCGTTCATCCTGAGCTAGGATCAAACTCTAACTAAAAGTTAGAACGAAACAAAACAAAAAACAGCATGTTTTTGTTTTACCCGTCGTCTTTCGACTAGGGCATTTTATTTTGATCACATTGCTCAAAAAAATTATTGTAAGTATATAAACAAAAAACTTTGCACTTACATTCTCAAACTATTTACTTTTCAAAGATTTCAAACAAAAACGCCATATCCACTAAAGGATAGACGTGTAGGGAGTATATACGAAGTGTTTCGTAAAGTCAAGCGTTCGCCGGGAACTAAAATACCCTGAAATTTCAGGGTATTTTAAAAAATATCGAAACGGAACCCTAGGCAGGATCCACGGTGGTCGGACCGGTTTGCCCAAAGGCTTTTTTCACTCGAAGAAGCGGGACCAAAACGACCAGGGCATAGCTGATCCAATAATAGAGAGAAGCAAACATTCCAGGCGCAAACATTCTTGAGATCAAAAGATCAAGAATTATCCCGACAACTGCCCAAGTGATCCCGTATTTGAGGGCTTCTTTGATGCTCGTCGGCTTCACAAATCCGGCCAAGATGTACACCACGACCGCAGTCAAGATAACAAAAACGATATGAGACCAGAGAACATCCGTCGGCACTTTGTAAGCGACAAAGATGCAGACGAAAATAAAAACAACGACCCAGAGCAATGCTCCGAACCCCACTCCCTTTTTCCAATCTATTTTCATAAATTTTTTATAAATTTTCCGCCTTTTGAGCGGAGATTAATAATAATTACGACTTTTTAAAGAAACAACAAACTAATTATATCACTTGCAATCTGTCAACAAAACACTACCCGCTAGGTCTTGCCTAGTAGATATTCATTTATTGATTAATCCCAATTTTTCGAGTCTGGCACGGATTCCGCCCGGCTGTCTTTCTAAAATTTTAGAAAGTTCCTTAACTTTCATGCCACCTTTAAAATTCATGATGAGTTTTCCTTCTTCATTAGGTAACCAAGGTTTGTAAGCCTTCGGGTGCTTGGCTCGAATTCTTTCGAGAAAATTTCCAGAGTCTGGCCCTGCTCTTTCTTTTTTATTTTCTATTTTCAAATTTTTATCTTTCCATTTGCCGCCCAAAGCCAAAATAAAATTTTTATGCAAAGTTTTAATCTCTTCACCTGGAAGCTTGTCGAAAAATTCTTGCGCTTTTTTTGAATCGGCTAGAAAAATTCCGTCTTGTTTCAAAATTTTTGGATTAATCTCTAGCGCCTTCTCGTTAATTCCAAGAAGGTAAAGCCCGGAAAGCCTTCGCACCCTGGAGAGAGCAACGTATCCCTGCCCATATTCAAAAACTGCGGAAAGGTCTACTAGCGCAGCGTCCATACTCATCCCCTGGCTTTTATGAATAGTAATCGCCCAGGCCAAACGAAGCGGAATTTGGGTAATTTTTGCCTTGATTTTCCCATTGTCCTCAATCACCCATTCCATCGGCTCAATTTTAATATTTCTACCTCCGATTGTTTTAATTACCGGAAAACCGGAATTTTCATCAAAATCAACCACCGTTCCGAGAGTCCCATTCACAAATCTTTCTTTTTGATTGTTTTTGGTACACATCACTACCGCTCCCTTTTTCAACTCCAGGATCTCCGGAGAAAGACATCCTTTTTTCAAAATGGCTACCAAGCTCTCTTTACCGGCGGTTTCCATTCTAAATTTTTTTTGTTCGTCTTTTATTTTATTTAAAATTTCAGTATTCAGATTGTCGACATCGAGATTGTGCGAAAATAATTTGGTAATATTTTCAGGAACCTTTTCTCCGAGCCGCCTCTCCCCTAGGCTTCTGCGATGTTTCTCTTCTACTTTATTTTTACGAATGGCGCACAAAATGTCCAGAAATTCTTTATCGTCTTGACGAAATTGTTCCGTAATATAACAAACGACAAACTGTGCTCTTCCCCAAATGTTCGCTTCGTAAGCAAATTGTAATTTTTTTTCTTCATACAATTTTGCCTGTTCCTCGGAAAATCTTTTTTCCACTGGAGGCAACTGGAAAAAATCTCCCACCAAAATAATTTGCATTCCGCCAAAAGCGTCGTCCGACTGTTTGACTTCCCGACAAACCGCATCGATCATGGAAAGAGTTTCCGCCTGGAGCATTGAAACTTCATCAATGATCAAAACTTTTGCCTTGCGGATTCGTTTGCCCACATATTCATTGGAAGCAATTTTATCCAGATCATATTTTGTCAAAGTTTTTTTGATGCCAATTCCACTCCAAGAATGAATGGTAAGCCCTCCGATATGAGTCGCTGCAATGCCGGTCGAGGCGGTAACCGCCAGTTCGATCCCGTGTTCTCTCAAATACTGGATATAACTATTGATAGTATGAGTTTTGCCGGCGCCCGGCTCTCCGGTCAAAAAAACATTAGCGCCGGTTTTTAATATCGTCAATGCTTCATTTTGAGTCATAAACTTTTACTTTTTTAAGCAAGAACAGTTCTTGCTTATTTTCTTTGAGCTGTACAAGTCAACTTCTTGCCGGTAGTTGTAGTAAAGACAGTGGTTGATTTTCCGCTTTCAATATTAGCCGACGAATCGGCATTCGCAGTGCCATTCTTGACATCTGTAAGGTAAGCAGCGATATCGGCCGGCGGAGCATCTTCACAGGTAGTAATAAATTCAGAGATGTTTTTTGTGCTTTCGTTCATTTCTTTTAAAACTTCATCAATCTGGGATTCTGTTAATACTTTACCAAACATTTCAACCTTACCCGTACCAGCGACGCTAAAAGATTCGGACAAAACATAAAAAGAAATAATGCACTTGCCGAGAACTTTTGAAGATTCTATTTTGTATTCCGTTTCTAGGGATGTGTTTATCTGACCAAGAAGTGGGCTGGGAATATTTTTTAAAGAAATCAAAGCGGATATTGGTTCACATTTAGAAGCGGCAGAAATTAAACAATCAAAGTTGTCACATTTTTTTTCTTTGTTGGCTACTGAAGGCAGTATTGCACTTTGGCCAGTTTCATCTTCTTTTGTGTTATCCGCGGGAGTCGCCGTGCTTACACTCGTTTCAGCGTCTTCGGGCAAAATGGAATCAATATCCTCGGGAATAGGACTTGCGATTTTTCCTGCCGAAAAGAAATTTTCAAGAATAGGCAAATTTTTTAACTTATCTTTTGCAAGATAAGCGGAAAATCCCAAGATAAAAACAAGGAGAATAATTACAGATAGAAGGATTTTCTTTTTGCTTTTTTTAGGACTAACTATAGCCGACTGAATTGAAGAATCTGCTCTTAGGCTTCCCTGTTCTAACGCTCGAAATCCTTCGGAAACATCCTCAGGCGTCCAGCCGTTTTTTACCAAGACTTCCTGGATTTCTCCACTTGTATGTCCTTCTGTCTTTGATTTTTTTATGAAAGCCAGTATTTCTTCGTTTATCATCTACTAAAGAGATTAATAATAATTGCGACTTTTAAAAAATTAAACTGATTGAACTTTTTGAATATCTCCCTTACGGGCCAAATCTAAAAATTCTTGGGCTAAATCTTTTTCCAAAATAATATTTACGTCTGGAACCCTTTGGGTTGTTGTCCCGTTTTTAGAATGATTTATTATCAATTGCCCAGGAGAAGATGTAAATCCTTGAACTTTTCTTAATCCAAACAACCCCAAGACTGGACCGAAGGCTGAGTCAATATTTTGCAGATCGTTAAAATTAACTGATTTATTTTGCCTAAAAATTACTCCTGATTGAATGATTATATTCTGTTCATTGATTGTGTAGGAAAAGAATTTCCAAGATAAATAGTTCCCTAGTGGAATGAGTATAACCAAAACAGGAACGATAAAGTTTAAAGCTTGAACTAATGAGGGTTGCATCTGATTTTTTGGAAAAAATAAAAATACCACTACCAAAATCACAACAAAAATAGCGGAATTCAAAAGATGGTAATAAAGAACTTTTTTACTTAATTTTTGAGTTGTATTTAATTGAAGCATGATTAAAATTTAACTAATAACTAATAAATAATTTTATTTCTCACTAATATTGTACCGGTCGAGGATGGCTTCAAACATAAGTGGCGCCACGATGGTGGCGTCTGATTCGATCACGAACATCGGAGTGTGTTTGGTCAGTTTGTCCCAAGTGATCTTTTCGTTCGGAGTCGCACCGGAATAGGAACCATACGAGGTGGTCGAGTCGGAGATCTGGCAGAAATAGCCCCATGGACGCACCGGCTTTTTTAAGTCATATTTAATGGAAGGCACCACACAAATGGGGAAATCACCGGAAATTCCTCCCCCAATTTGGAAAAACCCAAGCCCCGGACCGTCTTTGGCCAGTTCCTGATACCACTCATAAAGTTGTGTCATATATTCCACCCCAATCTTCATAATCTTCGGACTCACTTCCCCGACCTTACAATACCCGGCAAAAATATTTCCGAGTGTCGAGTCTTCCCAACCCGGCACCACGATCGGCAAATTCTTTTTGGCCGCTTCGAGGAGCCAACAATGTTCCGGGTTGCCTTCATATTTTCCTTTCAAGTCCTCGGATAAAAGTATTTTATAAAAAAACTCATGCGGAAAATATCGCTCGCCTTTTGCTTCCGCCTCTTTCCAATATTTTAAAATAATCGGCTCCACCACCCGAAAAGCTTCTTCCTCCGGGATAGAGGTATCGGTCACTCGGCGCTCGCCGCGATTTAAAATTGCTTCATCGTCTTCTTTTGTGAAATATCGATAGTCCGGGTAATCTTTATAACTATTGTGCGCCACTAGGCGAAAAACTGATTCCTCTAGATTTGCACCCGTGCAAGAAATCGCATGGATCTTCCCTTCCTTAATCATCGGCGCGAGAGTAATCCCGAGCTGGGCCGAAGACATCGCTCCCCCCATAGCAACCAACATTTTACCGCCATCGTCCAGGTGTTTTTTGAATGCCAAAGTCGCGTCCTTCATTTGACGAGAATTAAAGTTCCAGAATAATTTTTGGAATAAGTCCAAGATTGATATTTCTTTTTTCATATCGTAATTATACAAACTTTTACCCAAAGAATGCAATATCGGACACCTGGTTGCTTTTTGTTCGAATTTATGCAATAATAGCTCCATGCAATTAATAGCTAAGATTCTGCCTTATGCGCAGATAGTATTTTCAGTAGTATTAGTCATTGCCATTTTACTTCAGCAATCCGGCGCCGGCTTGGGCGGAGCGCTCGGGGGCGGAGACGATACTTTCCACCACACCCGCCGGGGATTCGAAAAATTTCTCTTTTATTTGTCTATCACCACGGGAATCCTTTTTGCTTTATCCGCATTTCTCGCTATAATACTAAAAGCTAGAGGTTAAAGCTCGGCTCTGACATTGGGCGCTGTTTTCTTTTATGGAAAATTCTAATAATCGTATTCGTAATTTTATATTGCTCTCCCGGAATAAAATAAAAGCAGCCCTTTCGGCTTTTTCCAAAGTTGAGCGAGTGGTCTTTTTGGTCTTTCTCGGTATTTTGGCTCTCTCTACTATAGTTCTGCTCGAAAAAGTAAACCTAAGCTTCATGGAAAGCGTGCCAGCCGAAGGCGGAAATATTTCCGAAGGAATCATCGGCTCTCCTCGCTTCGTCAATCCGGTCCTTGCCTATTCTCCGGTAGACAATGATTTGGTTTCGCTCGTCTATTCGGGACTCTTGCGAAAAGATCTTGATGGCAACCTCGTTCCGGACCTGGCAGAAAAATATGAAATTTCAAAAGACGGACTTAATTATACTTTCACTTTAAAAAATAAAATATTTTTCCAGGATGGCAAACCAGTAACGGCTGACGACGTAGTCTTCACAGTAGACAAAGTAAAAGACCCGATCATCAAAAGCCCCAAAAAATCGAATTGGGACGGCGTAAGCGTGACCAAAGTCGATGAACGGACGGTTGTCTTTAGTTTAAAACAACCATATGCCTCGTTCCTGGACAACACTACGCTCGGAATCTTGCCGGAACATCTCTGGGCCAATTCTCCGATCGAAATAAACGAGTCAAACATAAATCCAGTCGGTAGTGGACCGTATCGAGTAACTAAAACAAGCAAACAGTCGAGTGGCATTATTAATAGTTTCACTCTCAAGTCTTTCGATCGGTTCGCCTTAGGCAAGCCACACATAGATACTATCACTTTCAATTTTTATCCAAACGAAAGCGATCTTCTCTCCGCTCTCGAGAGTGGTAATATTGAGCAAGCTAGTTCCGTCACTCCCAAAAATGCTGAAACATTAAAGGAGAAAAACTATTCTGTTTTATCTTCCGTCTTACCTCGGGTTTTTGGACTCTTTTTTAATCAAAGTCAAAATCAAATTTTTACCAATAAGAACATAGTCCGAGCCATCGATTTGGCTATCGACAAAGATAAAATTATAAAGGATGTTTTCTCCGGTTACAGTACGGCAATCTCGAGCCCGATCCCGCCAAATATGCTAGCTTATCAATCCGAATCCAACACTACTCCGACCTACGCGGAGAACCTGGCTAAAGCGCAAGCGATCTTGGCAAAAGACGGCTGGGTGAAAAGTTCGGATGGATTTTTGACTAAGACCACTTCCACCAAAAAGACCAAGGGTTCGGCCGCCAAAAAGACAACCGCGTCTCTCGCATTTTCGATCTCCACTGGCAATGCTCCAGAGCTCGCGCAAACCGCCGAGATCATTAGACAAAACTTGACCGACCTCGGGATAAAAGTGGACGTCAAAACTTTTGAGATCGGCAACCTAAACCAGGCCGTTATTCGACCTCGCAAGTACGACGCACTTCTTTTTGGACAAATCATCAACAATGAATCTGATCTATTCGCTTTTTGGCATTCTTCTCAGCGTAAAGACCCGGGACTCAATATTGCGATGTACACCAACGCCAAAGCGGATAAAATCTTGGAAGATGCTTTCACTACTATTGACCCGGAGGCTCGAGTAAAAAAATACGCACAGTTTGAGGCAGAAGTAACCAAAGATCTCCCGGCCGTATTTATCTACAGCCCGGATTTTATCTATGTAGTATCTAAAAATCTGAAAGGGATAAATGTTGGGCACATTATCTCCCCTTCGGATAGATTCAAAAATGTTTATCTCTGGTACATTCGTACCGACAGCATCTGGAAAATATTTACCAAACACTAAATTAAATTTAAAAAATAAAATTATGAACAAAAAAGCAAGATTACCTTTCAGTGCTCTACGCATTGAAGAAAACGAAATACCGAAAACTTCGACAGCACGGCCACAGGCAAGAATCGCGGTGAAAAGCGCTGCTGGGCACGGTAAATTTCGAGAAAAAAACAGAGGAATCAAAAATTCCACTTATCAATATTCTAAATTCGGGAAAAAGACTCCGAGAGGAGGTCGTCCAGAGAATAGAGAGCTAAGTAGCAAAAATGAAGGTAGGGTTCCTCCGCTCGAAGAAGGCAAGATCCGAATTATCCCATTGGGCGGGGTCGAAGAAATCGGCAAGAATATGACCGCCATCGAAATCGGCGACGATATCATCATCGTGGACGCCGGCATGTTTTTCTCCAATGAGGAAACTCCGGGAGTGGATTACGTTATTCCGAATACCACTTATCTGGAAGAGCACAAAGACAAAATCCGCGCGCTCTTTATCACGCACGGACACCTCGACCACATCGGAGGGGTGCCGTTGGTATTGTCTCGCATCGGCAATCCGAAAGTATATTCCAGAAATATTTCGGTTCTTTTGATTAAGAAACGCCAAGCAGAATTTCCGCACCTGCCTCCGCTTAATATCGAGGTAGTGGAAAAGAACGAGGTGCTAACTTGCGGAAAAATCAAAGTCCGCATCTTTGGTGTTACCCACACTATTCCGGACGCGATGGGAATTATTGTGGAAACCAAACACGGTTGGATCGTAACCCCGGGCGACTACAAGCTCGACCAAATCGACGGTGTGGTGACCCCGGAAGAAGAAAAGGAATATTCCATTTTCGACCGAGCGAAGGTCCTCCTTCTTATGACCGACTCTACCAACATCGAAAATGAAGGTTTCTCCCTTTCCGAAAAGAAAGTACATCAAGGACTTGAAAATTTAATAAAAAAAATAAACGGCAGGATAATTATCGCGGCCTTTTCTTCGTCTATCACTCGGCTGGTTCACGTAATAAAAGTAGTTGAATCTCTTGGGAAAAAAGTCGCCATCGACGGACGTTCGATGAAAACCAACATCGAGGTAGCAATTGAGGCAAATTTCTTCAAGCCAAAAAAGGGAGTAATTATCCCAATCGAAGAAGCAAACAATTATCCTCCGAACAAAGTTGTGGTTTTGATGACCGGAGCTCAAGGTGAAGAGTTTTCTTCCCTTTCTCGTGCCGCCAATCGTTCGCACAAAAAATTCGAAATCAAAAAAGGAGATACTATCATTCTCTCTTCTTCGATCGTCCCAGGAAACGAACGCGCAGTCCAAAAAATGAAAGATAATCTTTCGAGACATGGAGTCAAAATCGTAAGCTTCCGCACTCCGGGAGAAGATTTTGTGCACGCTACCGGACATGGCAACAAAGAAGACGTTCGCTGGCTACACAAGAAAACTCATCCGAATTTCTTTATTCCGATTCATGGCAATCACTACATGCTTGAATTGCACAGGGAGCTTGCTCTCGAACTCGGCATGCCGGAAGACCACATTATTGTACCGGACAATGGCTCGGTGATCGAAATCTCCGCCGATGGCAAAAAAATGGTCTTGCGCAAAGAAAAAGCACCTGCTGCGCCGATGATGGTAGACGGCTTGGCTATTTCCGACGTGCAGGATGTGGTCATTCGCGACCGTCAGATGCTTTCTCAAGACGGCATGTTCGTCGTAATCGCGATTATCGACCAATCGACCGGCAAGCTGAAAAAATCTCCGGACTTGATTTCCCGTGGCTTTGTCTATCTGAAAGAAAATCAAGAGCTTCTCCGCCAAGTTCGTATCATAATCAAGAAAACAGTGGAAGATGCGTCCGCTCGAGCACATGTGGTTGACCTCGATCAAATCAAAAACAATCTGGGCGAAACGATCTCGAAATATCTTTATCAGAAAACTGCCAAACGACCGCTGGTCATTCCAGTAGTCCTAAGTGTCTAAATAAATGAAACATAACCAAGTAGTTATATATCTGGTCGGATTCCTTTTCTCTATCCCCCTTGCTATTACTTCGTATGTAAACTCTAGTTTTCTGGAATCCTACATGAGTAAATATTATGTGGGTTTGGTTTACGTTCTCGCTTCGATCATCGCTATCTGGGGATTAGCCCAAATGCCGAGGATTCTCTCCCGGCTGGGCAACCGTCTGACCACTCTTCTTTTTTCTTCTATCGGTCTTTGCGCCCTCCTTTTGCTTGCCTTCGGCACAGAAGCTTACCAGGCAATCTTGGGTATTATTCTCTATTTTATCGCAACCGATCTCATCATCGCTTCGATGGATATTTTTGTGGAAGACATTTCCAAAAATGGAAACGTCGGCAAATTCCGGGGCCTGTATTTGATGGTTATCAATCTTTCTTGGGTAATCGCTCAAATGTTTTCCGGCGAGATTATCGAGCAAACTTCTTTCCGGGGAATTTACTTCGTTTCGGCCTGTTTTATTTTTCTGGTCTCAATCATCTTTGTTCTTTTCCTGCGGAAATTTAAGGATCCGAAATATATCAAAGTGCCGATCCGGAAAACCATCAAAGCTTTTCTAAAAAACAGAAATCTGTCAAAAATTTATTTGATCAATCTGCTCTTAAAATTTTTCTTCGCTTGGATGGTCATCTACACCCCGATCTATCTGCACGAATACATCGGCTTTGGCTGGGAAAATATCGGTCTTATTTTTACGATAATGTTGATCCCCTTTGTTTTGGTGGATTATCCGCTTGGCCGACTATCTGATCGGATTGGAGAAAGGAGTCTTCTGATAACTGGATTTTTAATTACCATAATATCCACTTTAGTTATCCCATTCATTTCCTCGCCGACCGTCTGGCTTTGGGCCTTGGTCTTATTTGGCACCCGGGTCGGAGCCGCCACTATCGAAGTAATGGCAGAGAGCTATTTCTTCAAGGCGGTCAGTGAGAAAAATCCGGACGAGATCAGTTTTTTCCGGAATACCTATCCCCTTTCTTTTGTAATCGGTCCCTTGGTTGCCACCCCGACCCTGCTTCTCGTTCCATCCTTTAAATATTTATTTTTTGTTTTGGGCGTCATCACTCTTTTTGGTCTCTATCTTTCTCTAAGGCTCAAAGATATAAAATAAAAAGCTGCAGTTTAGCTGCAGCTAGTGTAATCCCTCTTGGCTTTCCTTTCAGAACACCCCAAATAATCGGTGTTCTTTTTGTTTTAACTCCCTCTGATAGAGGCGAGCACTTGTTTCATCCTTGAAAACAGCTTTGCCGGAATAAAACAAATCTACAATAAATCCTTCCATGCGATAGGGCATACGATATGATTTATCTGTATAGAGCTTAAGCACTACACTAAGGTAGTCGTTTGACTCCGACATTTCCTTAACCTCGTACGGACCTATTACCGGCCCTATCCCATATTCCCCGGTAAGAACGAAAAAGATCGTATCACTGACCTTTACCTCTTTCAAGAATGATTCTTTTGAAAAAATCCCATTGGGACAAGTCGCCTGGATTTCCTGAAGAAGTTTTTTGTTGGTCAAGCCAATTAATCCTACTGACATATCTTTGCTCCTTTCTTTTTAGTGGAACTTTTTTTCTTTACTATACCAAACAAAATCCCTTTTGGCAAGGGATTTCTGCCATCGAATTTTAGCTTTGCGGAGCGGTATCGAGAGTTACCGAAACTGTATGCTCCGCACCTTTATGCAGAATTTTTAAATTAATAACATCACCTACTTTTTTCTGGTTGATAATACTTGAAAGCGATGTTTTCTGGTCCAGCTTGACCCCATCCACTTCTAAAATAATATCGTTTTCTACTATTCCTGCTTTGTCGGCCGGGCCGCCGGGAATTACTGCGAGTTCCTTTGCGTTCTTCCCTGCTTTCACCAGAACACCGTAGTCTACCGAAAGATTATTGGCAGTCTTCAGATTTGGAGTAACTTGCACATAGCGGATACCCAAGTAAGGACGAATAATTTTGCCGGTCGCCTTTACTGAATCAATAGAACTTTTAATTGAATTCACCGGCAAAGCAAACCCGATATTCTGCGAACCTTGAGCTATGGCGACATCTACTCCGATCACCTGCCCGGAAAGATCCAAGCGTGGCCCGCCAGAATTGCCTGGGTTGATCGCCGCGTCGGTTTGAATCACATGGTCCAGGGTTTCTGTGCTACCACTCGAAAGATCCCCGGCAGTAATAGAGCGAGCCAGACCCGAAATCACTCCGACAGAAACAGTATTTCGAAATTCACCAAGTGCGTTTCCGATGGCAATCACACTCTGTCCAATCTGCAAGTTATCCGAATCGCCAAGCGGCAAAACCGGATAGCCGATGCCGTCTATTTTTATCAGAGCCAAATCCAGCCCTGGGTCTTTGGCTATTACTTTGGCAATATGTTTATTCCCGTCATTGGTAAAAACGGTATAATCCACTCCGGTTTGATCCACTACATGTTTATTGGTAACAATCAATCCATCGCCCGAAACAAAGAAGCCAGAACCTCCGCCAATATCCTGCAACTCTGTTCCGTTTTGACAATACTGCGGAGTATTAAAGAAGAACCCCGGGAAACCTGGGAACAAATCTCCAAAAGGATTGAATCCGGGCTGTTCGTTTTGATTTTTGCACGCTTCATATTTCGGAACATTTTTGCTGATAATAATAGAAACCACCGCCGGGTTAGCTTTCTTGACCGCATCGATCACCAGAGTTTCTTGGGAAAGGATAGCCTGTCGTCCGGGAAATCCCGGGACCAGGGCCGCTTTATCGTTGTCTTTGGGTGCTTGCGCCTCCTTTAGATACTCGCTGGCAAAATAACCGAAAATGTTCGCCCGAAAATGCCACACCAGAGCAAGACCGACCACCAAAATTACCAAAAAAGTTATCAAGCTTACCAAAAAAGCAAAAAACACAGTTCTCCCCCGAAATGTTTTTTGAGTACGATTTATTAAGTTAGATTCCTCCATATAAATTTTTGTTATTTTTTTATAATATTTAATTATATTTTACTTTTTTTCTTAAGCAAGTGATTTTTGTAGATCTGTTTTTTGTATGACTTGAGGCGAACAATTCTGGCCGTTAGCTTCTTTTTTTTAAGATCTCTTTTTAGTTCGGCGACATAAGCCCTTTGATCATAACCGAGCGCGATGATCTCAGGCTTTTCGGCCAAAATATGCGAAAGATAATTTGTTCGGCTGGCCAAAACCGCTTTGTCTATATGTTTGCTTTTTTTTACCAGAGTCAATCTTTTCTTTTCTGACAAATCTGGTTTTTGTCCTTTAATTTTTTTGACATTCTCGTCTCTCGCCACCGAAATAATCAAAAATGAGTTTGGTGCGAGTTTTTTGGCCTGCCGAAAAAAGTCGAAGTGTCCCGGATGTAATCCATCAAAAGTTCCGAAAGCAATAATCTTCGTTTTTTTCATCCTTATATTATACCAATAAATCTTATCCACAGGCGAAATTGACTTGTCGCTAAAGAAGCATAAAATGAAGTGGTTCGCTTATTAAAAATTTAAGGAAGTGATTGGGGAAACTGGTTCAAATCCAGTACAGTGCCGCTACGGTAAGTCCAGAGGCGTTAGGCCAAAGGAACAAGTCCGAATACCAATCATTTTATTTTACAATCCCGAGCAGGAAATTATTTCTTTCGAAATAACGGTAAATTCTGCCCGAGGAGCGGAATTTTTTTATGTCCAAAAAGAAAAAAATTATCGTGTCCGGCCTGGTCCTTGTTTTGATTTTGGGTGTTTTTTGGGGAGGTTTTTATTTTTTAAATTCAAAATCACCTCACCCCGACTCAATTAAAATTGAGTCCTCCCCTCTCCTTAGTAAGGAGAGGGGGCAAGGGGGTGAGGTAAGTTTTGAGTATAAAATGGAAGTTCCGATATCTGTTTATGACTTTATGCGAAGTTTGAAAACCGAAGGAAAAATAACTTTTGAAGAAAAAAATTATCCGGGCATGGGAATCTTCATCGAAAGCCTAAATGGAATAAAAAATAATGGAGACAAGAACTGGATTTATTACGTGAATGGAGTAAAAGCAGGTGTCGGCATCTCAAATTACAAACTTAACGCGGGTGACACCGTAACTTGGAAATATGAAAACAGCTACTAAGTTTTTGTTTGCAATATTATTGACTTTCGGGATTGCGGGCTTGGCTCAAGCCGACACTGCCATTCATCTAACCATTTCCACCAACTCCGATTCTATCTATGATAGCGATTCGACTGTCACCCCATGCGATAGCGACAATGATCCGGCCACTCCAGACCTCGCCACCGCCTATTGCGCGATTGTGCAATCCGGAATCCAAAATGCTTGGGATTGGAGCTGGCCACCGGGAGCCTTTTTAACTTCCTTGAATAATATTTCCGGCTTCACCACGACTGATGCCGACGGCAACCCTGTCTATCATTATTGGAGCTGGTCCGCAAACGGATCCGAAGGCATGACCGGTCTCAATCAATACGACTTGGTAGCCGGAGATTTGATTACTCTAACTTTTATCGATCCGCTTCCCCCTCCCCCTCCGCCTCCGGTTTCTTCAGGCGGTGGTGGCAGTGGTAGTTATTTCCCAATTCCGGTTGTTTTCGAGAAGAAAGTTTTTGATACTAAAAAAGCTTATGAGTATCTCCTATCCCAACAAAAAGAAAACGGCTCTTTTGGAGAAAGTCTCTACACTGACTGGTCCGCTTTAGCCTTAGCTGGGACGGAGGATAGAGTGGCTCAAAAAGAAAAATTAATGGGTCATTTAAAGGGTATTTTGCCAGAGGGCGGTTCTCTAACCGACACGGAGCGGCACGCTATGGCTCTCATGGCGCTTGGAATTAATCCTTATGAAGTAAATGGAGAGAACTATATAAAAAAAATTACCGACAGTTGGGATGGCAAGCAATTTGGTAACCCGGCAGAAGACAATGACGACATTTTTGCCTTGATTGTACTCCAAAATGCCGGCTACTCGATGGCGGATAAAATTATCACAGACGATGTTTCCTTTATTTTGAGCAGACAAAAAGATAACGGTTCTTGGGACGGCAATGTGGACATGACTGGAGCCGTCATGGAAGCTTTGGCGGTATTTTCGGAGAAAAATTCTCTTTTTGGAGGTGTCTCGCAGGCCGACGGGCCGAGAGCAAGCGTCTCCTTGCCAGCAGGCGCAGACAGCGACCTCAAAAAAGAGGAATTTTACTCCGAAATAAATAATTCTCTTGCTCACGCCAAAGAATATTTGAAACAAAATCAGGGCACCGACGGTGGTTGGCAAAATGTTTCTTCCACCGCTTGGGCCATGCAAGGGATTATGGCTCTCGGTGAAAAACCGTCCGACTGGATTGTCTCTGGGAACTCTCCGCTTGATTACTTGGCAAATGCTCAAGACCCGGACGGCGGGATAAAAGATTCCGTATCGGAAAATAGAATCTGGCAAACGGCCTATGTCCTTTCCCCACTCTCCGGTAAAACTTGGAACGAAGTTATGCAGAAATTCGAAAAGCCAGCAGAAGCCCCGGCCCAAGAAATGTCAAAGGGCATCTTTGACACAAAATTAGAAACTCATTTAAAGATTTCCAAAGAAAAGCTAGTTCCCCTCGAACAGACAGAAGACACAATCGCTCCTGCCCCAGAACCGACACACAAACAGGGCTGGCTTCGCTTCCTTGGCTTCGTCTTTGGCTTCTAATTATTTTACGATTGCGAAAAATCCGAGCAACACTGCGAGGATATTTAAAATAGAATGTGAAATAGAAACGAGAAGCAAGTTCGGATATTTCAAGTATAGCCAAGCAAAGAAAACTCCGGAAACAAAAGCAATCGGGAGCCCAATTCCCAAATTCGGATAAATGACATGAATCAGGGTAAAGAACACGGCGTTTAAAAAAACAATGAGATACTTGTTTGAGTAGAGCATCTTCAACCTGGGGATCAGAAAAGAACGAAAAGCGAATTCCTGGAAGAACGAAATCGGGATAAAAAAGATCCAAGAGCGAATAACATAATTTCTGGTATCGATGTCCGGCATCCCGAGCTTGTTGGCAAGGAAAAGAAGCATCGCCACCCCGATCAAAGTAAAAACAAAATAAAACGGAATTCCCCTTTTAAAGTTGTCGCTCCGCAGGCCCATCTCTTCGTGGGTCCATTCCTCCTTGCGAATAATTCCGTAAATAAAAAGAGCGCTCACTGCAAGCAAAACCATTCTAAAACTGATCGGTAAAATATTGAAGTAAAGCAAAAAAACCGGTAACACAAAAATAATCAAAATCTGCGCCACTATTACGTTTCGGGATGGATGGTACATTTTTAGAGTTTAAATAATTTTCTTAATTCTTCCATTTTATCCGGATTATATCTTGCTTCAATAAATTTTGTCATGGGTTCCGGAGAATAAAAATCTTCATTCGTTACTATATTAAAGAGCTGATCGAAAGCTACCGGAAATAATTTTATTTTTTCTCCGGCATCGGGGCTTACCTCTCCAACCTTTTTTAAACCCATTGCAATAAAAGTGTAAACTGCCCAATCAACCTTATTTACCGGTTGTTGCGCATCCAATAATATAAAATTCTCGGCTTCATAGCCCGTTTCTTCCAGCATTTCCCTCTTTACAGCTGATAGAACATCTTCCCCTTCTTCAATCCGTCCTCCCGGAGTATCAAATGAAGGTTTTCGGCCTGGCTGTTCTTGTTCCAATAACAATACTCGGCCGTCTGGCAATATAGGAAAAACAACCACCGTATCGGGTCTTTTTGCCTTTTCAAAAATCGTTTTTGTCCCGTCGTAAAGTTCTTGTTCCCACTGATATATTTCGAAAAGTTTTCCCTTAAAAACTTTTTTAGCATTTTCTGGTATTAGTTGTTTAGGTTCTGGTCTCTTTATTTCCATAAAATTATAAATTAAATTTTTCTTTTATCATCCCCGCGACCTCTTCGGGACTCAAATTAGTGTTATTTATTCTGATATAATTTTTTTCTTTTACTTCCCCTTCCTCGGAATTTGCCCTGTGAACCAAATTTGTTCTAAATTCATTTTCGGACCATTCAATATTCCTTTTGCTTGGTTTGTGCTCCAGCCGATGTGGCGTAGTGTTTCTTGCTATCCTTTCTTCCAAACCCGCCTCTAATTCCACAAAAAATATTTCTCCTCCTTTGTCACGAAAAATTTTAGTCATATTTTCTAGGTAATCTGCATCATCTGTACGATCAAAATACCAAAGATAGGTAAAAATCAATCCTTCCTGGTCGCTCGCAGCCATTTCTTTAAAGATTTCTTCTCGGATAAGCTTTACAAGTCTTTTGCCGATTGGGGTACTATAGCTAAAAAACGGAGTCACCAGCTCAATTGGCATATGATTATGAAAAAGCCTAAGGCCAGTTATTTTTTCCAATTCGTGCCCCACGGTCATCTTTCCGACTGCTTGAGGTCCAAAAATTACAACAAGTTTCATAAATTTATTTTCTATATTTTATCCAAAGCTTTTTAAAGAAAGGCATAGAAAGGGTCGAAATAAGGAAGGCCAGAGCTGGCACGATAGCATTCAGCCAGGGATACTCGATTTTTATGAAATAAAAATAAATCGCGACTGCCAGATAGGTGAACGCAATCAAAAGCGCCCGTCTGACCAGACTAGTCTCCCAAGCCTTATCTGTCTCAACCGACTTATTTCTTTCTTCAATTTTCTGTACCCGTTCCTCTAGATTTTCCATAATTTTATTATATCTTTTCCTTAATTTTGGCTATTTTTTGTTTTACAGACTTCTTTTTGTTATCTATCTGAAAAAAATATGAATTCGGATTGGTAGAAAGTTCTTCAAAAATTCCCTCTTCCACAATTCCTCCGTTCTCCATCACGCAAACGCTATCGGTATATTTGAGAGTTTCAAGACGGTGCGCTATAACCAGAAAAGTTTTATCTTTAGCATATTCTCCCAAAAATTTCTTCATTACTTTGTTTTCCGTCTCATAATCCAAAGAAGACGTAGCCTCATCCAATATCACGATCGGAGAATTTTTGTAAATAGCCCTAGCAATCCCCAGACGTTGACGTTCTCCTCCTGAGAGCAAACAACCCTTCTCTCCAATCTTAGAATCCAGGCCATCAGGAAGCCGATCAATGACCTCCCCTAGTTCTGATATCTCTATCGCTTTATCCAGAAGACTTTGTTCAAATGGACGCATAAGCGTTATGTTCTCTCTCAAGGAGAGATTAAAGAGTTCTGTTTCTTGCAAAACAACCGTAATCTGATCCAGTATTTCACTATGCCTTATAGAATAGTAATCCTTCCCACCTATTTTAAATTCCCCGGAATTTATAGCAAAAAGACCTAAAATAACTTTCGCCAAAGTAGATTTGCCGCTTCCCGAAGAACCAGCTACCCCGATTTTAGTGCCGCGCTCAATAATCAGATTAAGGTTTTTAAGGGCCGTTCTACCTGAGTTGTATTCCATAAATAAATTTTTAAATTCAATCTGTCTCCAGTCTTTTGGAAATTTTTCGTTACCGGTTTTGATAAATTCTGTTTCTTTGAAGATCGGCATGATCTGCCCCAGATCGGACCTGGCATTTATCATATCGGCATACAAATCGCTTATATCTGACAGAGCACCTTGCAATTTGTTAAAGTAAGAATAAAAAACCAGAATCATACCCACAGAAATCAGGCTGGATAATAGAGAGAACCCGGTCAAAAGAAGAAATACTCCAAAAGCAGTGCCGTTTACGAATTGCAGACATCTCCACTTAAAATTATTTACATTGGTTCTCCTTATAGAAATTTCTTGGGAAATTGTTTCCCTGTCAGCCACATTTTGTATCATTCTTTTTTCTCCCCCCAAGGCTTTGATAGAGAGCATGTTGCTAGCAGTCTCGACATAAGTCCCTCCTGCTTTTTGGTTCAGTTTGTTGAATTCGTCGCTCAAAGTAAAAACTTTTTTGCTAAAAAAGAATTCAACCGAAAGGAAAATAGCAGTGTATACCACTATCAGGATCATGAATTTAAAATCAACAAACAGGAAGAATAAGACGACACCTATTAGCGTAGCAAATATTTTAAGCAGTTCCTTGCGGAGCATTCCCAGCCAGTTAGAAACTCCGTCCGCGCCGGTAAAAATTCTTTGAAGTTTGTTGCCGGTATTCTCTTTATTGTGCCATTCCAGAGAAAATTCTGTTAAGCGCTCGAAACCCAAGATTCTCGCTCGAGCACGAGACTTCACTGCTATGATGCTTAACACATTTTTACTCTTCAGGCGTATTAACGAAGCGATCACGTAAGTGACAGCAATAAAAGCCACATAAAAATAAAACATCCTTAGGGATTGCCCGGGGACATATTTTGTGAAAAAATCCACTATTTTCCCCATTATATATATGGGGATAAAGTCATAAAAGTAAATAGCGGATAAGACAAATATGGCAATAAAAAACTTTTTTTTGTCCTCCTTTAAAAAATACCACACGGACTTCGGCACCTCTGCCCAGGTAATGCTCGGTCTATCCGTTTTTAATTTGAAAGCCATAATTTTTATTATATTCTTTTATTTTCTATCTGTCCTGCAACATATCGAGGGCTACCCTCGATACTGTCTATATTTTCATACTCTTTGTACTTTTTATAATTTTTTAGATCTACTTTCATATTTTTTGCATAATCCGGAACAATACTAAGATCAAGTATCTTTGTCTCGCTTCTTTCTATCCCCTTAAAATCAAGGTAGCTAGAATATTTATAAGAATTCAAAAAATTCTCAACTTCCAAAGAGCCTTTGGCATTTTTATTTTTTATAATTTTTAAAGGATTTAAATGAATATAAGAAAATATCCATAAATACTGCGACTCTTCCGAAATATGCTGGGAACGAAACGGATGTACAAAAAGCGGACCGCTCCTTTCGTATTTTGTATTAAAATACATCGAATATGCAGTCAATAATTTCATTATGAATTTACTGGTTCCTCCTTCTTCTTTTTCCTGAAGCAAAAGATGAAAATGATTTGGCATTAGGACATAACTCAGAATTGAGACGAGTTCCTTTCTTTTTGGTTTGTTAAAAATTTCTGATATTTTGTGGAATTTCAAAAAATTTCCAAAGATAAAAGGTTCTGGTTGATTTATAACGTAAAGCAAAGCAATGAACCTTTTGTGGTCTTTGTCATCGATAAAAATTTTTCTTTTTTCTACCCCACGTGAATAGATATGGTAATATTCTCCGGGTACAAATTTTACCTTTCGTTCCATTTTTTTATTATAATACAAGCAGCAAAAAATATCGAGGGCTACCCTCGATACTCTACAATCTTACCGGCTTTAATTTCGATCGGGTCGGCCGGGCGAAGAGAGCGCAAGGCAGAGGACGGCGCGATTGGGTAATGCTTGATTCGGTCCAGCTCGTCATCTATCCCCCAAAGGTTGTCCGGAGAAGTTTCCCATCCTTTTTCAAATACATTTAGGTTAAGTGGTCGAGAATAGCTTCGAAGTGTCTTTTTGCCATTGTCCAAAAAATATTCATGAAAATACGACATCACAAGCTCCCGCACATTTTTATACACCGGCTCCCGATAGCGGAGCACCGTATGATTCGTCTTTGAAAGCGCCCCCCAAAGCCCATTCTCTCGAAATAACGCCACCACATGGTCAAAGTCCCCCTTGGTGGTTTTTAGGTGCATTATAAGGGGTTTTTGGCCATGACAGGACAAAATGTAAGCTCCCAGGACTGCCCCTTCGGTGCAATGAGCCCTTCGTGTCCTCAGGGTTAAAATCGGGGATTTTAACCTGTCTTTTCCATTTTCTTCAAAATTAAACCGAAGCGCATTCAAAAAATCCTGCACCTTAGCCGGGGTGTTCAATTTCCTGATTAATTTTTTTTCTTGATCGGTAAAAGAAAACATCAAAAACCTATTTCATCATTGCTTCGGCGTCGGCTTGGGAAAGGAATTTAAACATATTTCCTCCGCACGCGGAGCAAGTTCCCTTAGCAGAATATCTTCCCTTGTCGTTCTTAGAAGCCACTGGATCTTTCATTATTTGCATCGTCGGCTTATTATTGGCATCTCGACACTTCATACACAAAGCTTTTAGTTCTGACATAGTTTTATTATTGATTAATTGATAATCTATCATTTAATAATAACACACTTTATTCAAATTCGGTAGTAGCTGGCGGCTTGGAAGTCCAGTCAAAGAGTACCCGCACGATTTTCGGGTTCTTAGAAAGAGCTGAGGTAATCTCTTCACAAATTTCGGGTTTCAAATAAAATCCTTTCACGGTCATAAAATCGGTTGTCTCCACCGTCCGCACCACCAAGGAATATCCGTAAACTCGGCCGTCTCCTTTCACTCCCACTGTTTTTGTCCCGAGTAAAGCCACAATCGTCTGGGCGATATGTTTTTCTAAATCATATTTTTTTAAAATTTCGGCTACTAAATTGTCCGCTTCTCGCACAATCTCTAGAAGCTCTTCGGTTACTGGCGTTCCTACTATTCGCAAGTACAGTCCCGGCCCTGGGAAGGGTTGTCGCCCCGCAACAAGTTCTTCCAAGCCGAACTCTTTGGCAAATTCCCGAACTTCAAATTTAAAATAATCCGCGAGTGGCATTATTTCTTTCAAACCCAAATCAAGGTCCACGTTGTGGTGAGTTTTAATCAAAGCCGACTCTCCCAGGCTCCCCGATTCGATCAAGTCGGTCGCCAAAGTCCCTTGGAGCATATGGGTTGCGCCGAAAGACTGCGCCACTTCCTTAAATACTTCGCCATACACTTCTCGAAATCTGGCCCGTTTTTCTTCCGCATCGATCGTACTGCCAACTCTTTCGACAAATTTATTTTTATATTTGTCTACCACTTCGAGTTTGATCCCGGCCTGTTCCGCGATTTTTTTTACTTTCTCGACTTCTCCTTGGCGCATCCCCCCGGTATCTATGAAAAATGCTTTTAGCTGATCTTTTAACACTGGGGTCAGGATTGAGGCCAGGGTAGTCGAGTCCACTCCCCCCGAAACTCCGATGATCGCCTTCCCGCCATCGAGCAAACGCTTGGTATTTTCTCCGATCTCTTTGATCACATCCGCTTTGGAATAATCTAGAGCGCACTTGCAGATATTTTTTGCAAAATTATTTAAAATAATATTTTCATCCTCTGTTTGGTTCACTTCCGGGTGAAATTGCACGCCATAAAGTTTCTTGATCGAACATTCCATCGATTCAATCACTGCTCCGCCTCGCGAGGTAGCCGTTATCTGAAAACCTTCCGGTACCCTAGCCACCGAATCTCCGTGGCTAGACCAAGCCTTGATCTTCTCGCGTAAACCTAGAAAAAGTTTGCTCCCTTTGCCCCGCAAAAAATTCACTTCCACCGGGCCGTACGACTTTCCTTCAGTTACGTGCTGGATAGAGCCATGGTTGTGCACATAGGCCAGCCACTGCATCCCAAAACAAATCCCCAGGATCGGAATCCCGAGCCCTAAGATTTCGGCCGGAATTTTCGGCGCATCAGAGTCATAGACACTTGCCGAACCGCCAGAAAGAATAATCCCTTTCGGATTGTTCTCTTTGATCCAGGCTAAAGATTCTTCGGACTTTTTTACCACCGAGTGAAAACCTAAATAGCGCAGACTGCGTCTGATTACTTCCGTATATTGGGAGCCCAGATCAACGATTAAAATTTGGATTTTTATTTCGGACATTTTAGAGGCCAAGGCTGTTTAGCGAGCCGACATAGCTGTTCAAAAAGGCCGGCACGGCAAAGACAAGCCCGATCACCGGCAACACCACCGCAATAACTGTGATCCAGATCATCGCCAAGAAATATTTTCGAGTTTTTTCGACTGACTGATAAATGGCGTCGATTTTCAAGCTTTGCTCTTCCAATTTCTTTTTTAGTTCTTCGTTTTCCATTCGCTCATTATATACTGCTTGATAAAATCCCACAAACTATATTATACTATCTCTGATGTACGACGAACCGGAAGAAGAAAAGAAAGAAAAAGACGAGACTCATATTTGTCCGATCTGCAAAATAAGACGGCCAGGCAAAGTCTGCCCCGATTGCAATATCGTGCTTGAAGACGAGCCCGAAGAAGACCCGGAAAAACGAAAGGAAGATGAATACGATGAATATGACTGGCGCGAACGGCGCTAATCTAGAAAGGCAAGCTTAAAATTTCCACCCAAGGAAAGCTGGCTACAAAAATTAAAAAATAAAGCAGGATAAAAATAATCGGAATATTCATCTCAACAGCCGAAAATGGCCGGTATTTTTTGGGATCCTTTCCCTTCCCCAAGAGTTCCCATTCGGTTTCAAACAAAGCCAACGGCAGATTCCTCTCGGCGGAATGAATCACTTTAAATTTAGTGCGGTCCAGTTGTTTATAAGAGCCGATAATTTTGTACCAAGAATAGCAAATGGCAATCCCCATAAAAGGCACAACTGTGAAAAATACAGATCCCTCAAAAGATCCCTTAGTCTCTAGGTATCCTAGGATCCCCATGATGGCAGTATTGATTCCGAGGAAAAATTCGTTCGACTTGAGCCTCCGCTCGCTGGTCGAATTAAAAACATGCAAATAAATACGATACTGTTCTAGATAGTGATCGATATATCGGTCTGCGTGACTTTCCTTGTGCCCGGTATTTCGAACGTACAACAAATTGTCTATTTCTTCAGGTGGCATATTTAAATTATACCGAAGCCAAAGCAAGAAGACAACAGAGCTTTATACAGTAAGTTTAGCGGTGCAATGTGCGCAGCGGGTCGCCTCAGCCGGTATTTCACTCAGGCATTCCGGACATTTTTTGCTGGCCGGATCTGCCGGCGCTTCTTTTTTACTGCGAGATACCAAGATGTTGATTGGCGTTACCACAAAAAAGTAAATCGCCGCAGCCACGAGAAGAAACGAGATCAGGGCATTCAAGAAGTCCCCATACAAGAATTTGCTGCTGTTAATGGTAAAGAATAATCCGGAAAAATCCGGCGCCTTAATGATGGCAGAGATAAACGGAGTGAGGAGATCTTTCACCAAAGCATTCACGATGCTCGAGAAAGAAGCCCCGATCACGACCCCGACCGCCAAGTCAACGACATTCCCCCGCAAAATAAATTGTTTGAATCCTTTTAACATAAAATTATGAGACCACTTCGTTAATTATTAATTTCTTCTTTCTAAGAAGATAAAAAACGTATACCAAAAGAAGCAGAGAGTAGTTCACAATCATAAACCAGGGAGTAGCCCAACGAATGCCGTACGGGAAAACATAATTCGAAATCGGGAAAAGAAACGGTGTCGGGAAAAATTGGATACTGTGAGAAAAGATGTCTAGGAAGATATGCATTCCCCAGCCGAGCATCGCAAGTGGCGGATGTTTTATCAGGAGCCAAATAGCACCGAAAATGAGGGCAAAGATGATAAAGCTGTGGCTAAATTGATACAAATACGAGGCCAGGTCAAAGGTCAAGTCGCCGGCAGACAGAGTCAGCCCGTGGTGAGAGATCGAGTCAAAACTCTTCCCTTCGAAAAAGATCGTGTAGAGAGACCACACAAAAGGCACCCCAAAAGCAAACAAGTCCGGGAAAATACTCCAGCCGGCCGAGGCCAGAATCGAGATTTTTGGCCGACGTTTCCGCTCGAGCGATTCATTCAATTTTTTTGCTCCGACAGTATTCCAGAGAGAGTGTGCCAAGATGTCCATTGCTTTATTATATCATTATAATTTTTTAGCCATTTTCCTTTTCCACTATCAAAAGTTTGGTTGGGCTTTGGTGTCCGTTTACGATCCGGACTTTCCCTTTGGGTAAACCGAAAAATTCCGCCAAAATCTCGAGCACTCGCTTGTTCGCTTGGTTTCTTTCCGCTTTTTCTTTGACCAAAATGAGAAAGTGATCGTGACTTTCCTGCCTCAACTCTTCTTTTTTTGCTCCAGCTTGTACCTTTACTCTGATATACATAAATTTATGATAAATAAATTTTATCACACTTCCTCTTCCCATTAAAGCGGTCGCTCTGGAAGAATTAAAGCCAAAAAGAGATATGCGGCCACCCCTGGGAAAATTCCGGAGACAGCCGTGATTGCCAGGAAAAAAGCCCGAAGCATCAATGGGTCCAGGTTAATGTATTCCGCCAAGCCCCCGATCACTCCGGTCATGACCCGGTTTTGATTGCTTTTATGTAGTTTTTTGTGATTCGTTTTTTCCATAAGGTTTAATACAACTTTTCTTTTTTGAAATTCCACCGAAAACAAAAAGAGAATCCCGGCTTGCGGGATTCTCTTTTTGGCTTTGTGAATTATTTGATCTTGCTTTCGCTTGATTCAACCTTCTTAGCCTCGATTCTTCCCGCTCGCTCTGGCATAATAATTGCCATAAAAATGTAGGCGATAATTCCAGGGAAAAATCCAGAAAAAACAGTCAGTAAAATATAAAACACTCGGAGCAAAGTCGGGTCGATACCAAAGTATTCCCCGATGCCTCCGATTACTCCAGAGATTTTTTTATTGGTTTGGCTCCGATAAAGCCGTTTGTCCTTGATGTTTTCCATCTCTCCACCTTACCACATTCCCCCTCCTTTTCCAACTCCACTTGGAAGCTTCGCTTCCAAGTAACTATCCTATTTGTATATTAGAGAAAGCTCTCATCACTCCAAGAACTATAAAAATATAGATGGAAAGCAAAATTAAAAAAACATGCAGAGAATAAAGAAATGCCTTGTTTATCCGAAAAGTTTTTTTGATTATGAAAGGAATGATGAAACTTAGAATCGGCAATAAGATAAACAGAAAAAAAGCTAACACATAACCGAGGTCCCCTGATTCAACTATTTTTTCTAAAAACCAACCTCTTGGCAAAAAAACCCAAACCCCATAAAACAAAAACCAATAAACAAAATAGAATAAAGTTATAAAAACTACCTTCCCCCACCAAGTATTGACATGAAAAAAATCTCCGATTTTTTGATACATAAATATATTTTACCTCTTTATAAACCTTTTTGCTAATATCCCCAAAATAAAGCCACCGGCTATTACCAAAAGCCATACCTCATTAATTTTGAATCCGGCTTTGTTGGCCGAAGCGGAAAGAGGAATATTTTCTTCCGGCTCCTTGAGCGTTTCATTTTTTACCAATTTTGCCAAAATATTTTTATTTATTTTTTGAGGAGACAGTTCAGTTTTTTCTCCCGGGATTGGCACAATTTCATTTATTGCAGTTTCTGGCAATGGTTCGGGCACATCTTTTTTATTATTTAAAACATTTAAAATAAATCTCCCACCTGATGGGCTCGGGACAACCGGGCTGACAGTTCTCTCTGCTTCGCTTGTTCCATTAAAAGAGGCAGGCAATGTTTCATCAATATTACCATCTCCATTTTGATCCATCTTAATCTGATAATTTTCTGCCGGATGATCCGGGCCAACCCAGATTTCACCTTTTGACTGCAAACTCTCAAGTGGAACAAGTGTCCAGTCGAAACTGTCGGTTATTTCATCGTTTTTGTCTTCATCTTTAATTTGAAAATTAAAGCCCCCGATATCCGTGGCCTTTATTTCTATTTTGTAATCGGTGCCATCAGGCAAAAAGGCAAAATTTTCTTCGTCGAAGGTATCATATGTGACTCCCGGCAAATTATTTTCAATATTTCCGTCCTGGCTGGGTCCGGCATAATTCCCGGACTCGTCATAGATATGCAGTTCTACCGGGCTATGAGTTGAGACAACTTTGCCGGGGATATAGCAAGTATCAATATCTTTTGAAATATTATCAAAATCCGAGACTGCCTTACCATCCAAAATCGCCAAAACGTCCTCTTTAAGCCCGGGAGCAGAAGGAAGCTCGCTGTGCGAGTAGCTCTGTACATAATATTTGTCTCCTTTCGAATCTACCGACGAATGGAGCGGGACAGTATCATCACCGTTCACATAATCCACCTGGAAACCTTCTTCCTCCTTCAGATATAGCGATTTCCAAGATTTTTTCTTGGTCTTGATTATTTTCCCAACTGTTTTTGTTTTCCCGCAACCAGAAAAATTGGTTACTTTTATATCTCCTAAATTCAGGTTATCAAGATCGTCATGAAGCTCTTCGCTCTCTGCCAAAATATTTTTATTTTTGTTTTGGTCCGATAAAAAGCCTTTAGTTTCGTCATAAGAATATCCATTCTCAGACACAAAATATTTCTGACCAATAAAATCTTCCTGTCCATCCACGTATTTTTTGCTTGGAAGTAACTCATATACCCCAGGCATATTTTGGGAAATATATTTAACTTTTGCGGGATTTAATAATCTAAATGGTGCTGAATCCACAATATTTATCCCCATATCATCTCCATACATCAAAGCCTTGAAAGCCTTGGGTGCCCCCAAGTGCGGAGTTCCGATAAAAATCAAATTACCTATTTTATCGCCGGAATTTTGCGCAATATAGCTTTTTGCCACCAAGCCACCCATGGAATGAGCCACCAGATCCACTTCCCCACTACCGGTTTGCCCAAGTATTTGCTCGATTTTTTCCTTTAATTTTTCTCCAGAAGTTTTATTGCTTTTCCGCCAGTCATACGGAAAGACAAATAAATCTTGTCCTTCCACGTAGCCGTTTTGAGTTAAGGTTTCTATCAAGCCATCAAAAGTATGCGATTCATAAGGAATACCCAAAATATTTATTTTTATTCCCCGGATAATATCGCCCAAGCTGATCGGTTTCGAATCATTTTCTTCGCCATTGGCATCCAAGGTAAGATCATCCAAAAAAGAATCTGAAATTGAAGTTAAGAGCTCATTTGTATTCGGCCAGATTTCGGAATTATCGCCGTAATTTTTAAAAAGTTGAGTGCCCATTATCCCCGGAATCAAAATTACCGGGTTGTGGGTTCGGCAAATTCCGTTTGTACACCATGGCTCAAATTCAACATTATCAGAAACTGCGCTGCCGCCCCCTTCTGGATTTAGAGTCCCATGATAAGGTCCGGACTTATCTCCCCACCAATTATTTTTGGCATTGATTACCTGTCTAGAAAGATTCCTGATACCGTAATCAGTAAAATTTTTAAAGGTAGAATTTTTGATTGTTGCTTGTGTGTCGCTTTTGCCATAAGTAAATATGGCATATTTCCCTCCTCCATCAAAAACCGAGTCTTCGATATCAATAACTGAAGGATCAGCCAAATATTGATCTTGGTCGTAAAACGTAAGACAAGCCTCTTGTCCGCAGTTCTTGGCGGAAGAATTTTTTATAATAAAATGACTATCGTTATAAACGGAAATGCCATAAAAGCCAGAAACGTCTTCAATCTTCAGTCCATCTGCGGTTAAATTACTTTCCTTAAAGAGATAAATTGCTTGACCGCCAATAATATTTTTTATCGAAAAATTTGAAAGATTAAGATTGCCGTCACTAAATGTAATAATCGCGGAACCGGAAACCGTGTCTATCTTTGAATTTATCCAATTTACCTGACTTGACAAATCGTCATACATCGCAACATCAGACACATTTGTAATATTCACATTGTCGGCATCGACATTACTACTAGTGACATAAAAACCTTTCGAAACATCCAAAATCTCAATATTTTTTAAATTAGCATAAGAGCTGTCAAAAGAAAAAGCGTACGATGCATATTCCACGACAATATTTTTAAGTGAATTATTGTGAGAATTAACAAAAATAACAGCACCCCAATCGTTCTCTTTGGGTTCGAACAACGAACCACAGGTATCCGGCAACAAGTTCCCTTCGTCACCTAAATTTAGGTCACAAAAATAATCTCCGTTTGAATCCCCTCCAATAGAGTCATCAAAATAGGAAGTAAGGTGTATCTCATTTCCTATTTCGCCATTTGCTATCAAATCACCATAAATAAAAAGAAAAGAGGAGTCGAGCTTTACAACAACTCCTGGGTCTATTGTAAGGGTGACGCCCTCAGAAACTTTAATTGAATTAAACGAAATAATATAAGGACTGCCACTTATATTCCAAGTGGTGTCAACAGATATATCTTCTGTCACTTCCGTAGCTGCGTGAGCATTTGGAGCACACACAAAAAACAAGAAAGCAGCCACAGCTACTAATGAAAATTTAAAAAAAATACTTTTACCAAAAATATTCATATTTATCAGTACCATGTATCTAAATTATACAGATAATTTTATGTTTTGTAAAATAAAAGACCCTTCTATGGGTCCTGGTTGTGGATAACTTTTTTGATAAAATCGGAGATATACCTTATTGCCCTTTTCGGTAAAAATGAACTACCAAGGTGAGCACCAGCATCGAGAAGAAGCCGGTTAGGGCCAACATCGGGATGGAAATATATCCGCCAAATTCGGAAACTAGATGATCAAAACAGGAAACTCCCGAAGCGTCGCAAGCGCCGCTCGGATTACCGAAATAGTACACCATGTTCTGGTAGATAGATACCAAGAACCCGGCTGCGAGGAGCGGCAAAGAATACCGAATTATCTTTCGATCTTTGTCCCACAGAGCCACGCCGAAAAGAAATACTTGCGGATACAAAAAGATTCGCTGATACCAGCACAGCTGACACGGCAGAAAGTTCACCACTTCGGAATAAACCAGAGAAAAAAGCGCGGAGACAAGCGAAACCAAAAACCCGATAGTCAAAAAACGTTTATCAATAAAATCCAAAAATTTATTTTTTCGACCGGCATTAAAGAAAACCAAAAAAAGCGCCACCACCGAAAAAATCTGGAGCGCAATCGCGCCGGCTCCTAAGAAAATATTCAAATAGTGGACGGTCGTAAAATTCATATCTCTATTCCCAAAAATTACTGCGGCAATGAGCAGGAAGTTTTCTCAGCCAGGGTTGCAAGGGGTACTTCCCCGCTTTGTCGGGAACCGTCGGCAAAAACCCAAGTCGGATAGCCTTCTATATTTTTATCTTTACAAATCTGAAGCTGTTCCGAGCCATCCGGTGAGGAACATTCGACATAAGGCAATAGTCCTGCCGCATCGCCAAAAAGTTTTTTCTGCGCATTGCAATGCGTACACCAAAAAGCTCCGTAGAAGGTGGCACCACTATCTTTGATGCAGGTGGCAAAAGCAGTATATTTTCCCTTGGATACACTTGAGCCCCGAGTCATAAAGGTAAAAATAGCGCCTACGATGAGCACGGCTAGGATACTAAAGAAAATGGTTGCTTGTGTCTTTTTCATATCGATAAGTATAGCAGTCCTGGTAAAATAAGGCAAAATATGTTAAACCTGTACTGAAAAGGAGCGATAGTCGTTCCTTAAAAACTCAACAACAAAAGGAGGTCCTTATGAAAATAGCACTCTTTGTCGCTATCTTGCTGGGGATACTCTTTATCCTCTGGCTTGCTTGGCGCTTGTTCCGGAAGTTAAGTCTTACGGACAAATTAACCGTTATCCGTCATGGACTTTTGGAAATATATGGCTTTCTGTTAAGCCCATATTTACTGTTACATCTGCCCAAAATACTGGCCATTGGAATTATGTTTCTTTTCGTCCTAACTCTTACCTTTGTCTTCGTGGTAATTCTGGGAGCAAAAAAAGAAAAAAGTATTTTCATTCAACCGGTGAATTGGTTTTGGAAGATGGTATTTTCTCTTTTTAGAATAATTATCATTCATTTGATATTAAGTCTGGACGGAAAAGTTCAAAAGAAAACAATAATCTGGTTGATTGGTCTCAAAGAGGTAGACAAGAGGCCTTTCGTTACCGGTAGTTTAGCTGTAATAGAACCTTTTTTATCTTCAATAACTTACCGTGATAACTACTGCTCTTCTCGCAAGGTATTGAATAAAAAGATTTTGAGGTTCATGGTCCTAACCAACTTACTGGCTGCCCTCACTTGGACTTTTATTACTCTAAATTCGGTAGTAATACTGAAATTCTATTTTTTTCTTGGCTATCTCTGGAGTCATTTCTGGGGATTCTTCATGAGTTTGATAGCATAAAGAACCGCGTTAAAAAACGACGGTTCTTTTTTATTTAGAAAATTTAAAGTCCTTCACCGGTAAGCTTTTTGCGCCGATACAAGTCATCCAAATGCTGTTTCTTTTCTTTTTCAAATTCTTCTTTTTTCAAGCCATGACTTTCGATCATCCGAGCCGCATGTTTGGCCCCGAGATAGTGTGGCATCACCACAAAAGACGCACCTCGACGATATAATTCTTCGGTATCTTTAATGTTATGCGAAATGGCAATGATTACGCCGTCTTTGTTGTGATTTCGATAGTATGACACTAAACGCAAATTGGTTTTAAAGTCCGGAATAGTAGAAATCACAGCCTGGGCCTTCACTACTCCGATATCAGCCAAAAAGTCCACATCGCCGGCGTCCCCAAAAAAGTACGGGATGTTGTTCTTTTTCATTTTGTTAATAGATCGCGGATCGAAATCAACCACAAAATATTTTCGCTTGGTTTTTTCGGCAATTTCAACAAAGTCATACCCTACTCGGTCATACCCGAAGATAACGATTTCCGGATCAGAAATTTTTTCCTCCGGTTCAAATTTTGGCTGTGAACGCAATTCCAAAAAACGCAACAAGCGCTTGGTTTTTTCGTAAATTCGGTCAGTATGCAAAATGAAATAAGTCGAGCCGGAGATCGTAAATACTCCCACTAGAGTGATCATCGAAACTAATTCCGCGCTCACGTGCCCAAAAGACATCCCGAGCGCGAGCAAGATCAAAGAAAATTCACTCACCTGAGAGATTGCCAAGCCGGCCGAAAAGCCGGTACGATTTTTGTAGCCAAGCAGATTCATGAGGAATACAACAACCAATGGCTTTACTAAAAGGACAAAAAGCGAAAGCAAAATCGCCGGCAAAACCACTTGCCCCAGATTAGATAAAATAATCTGCGAACCCAAAAGGACAAAGAAAAGCAGAATAAAAAAGTCTCGCAAGGGTTTCATGCGGGAACTGATCTCGTGGGAAAAAGTCGAAGAGGAAAGCGCCACGCCGGCCGCCAAGGCTCCAATTTCAAGAGAAAATCCAAGCAGATAAAAAGCAGCCGCGAGTCCCAAACCCCAAGCAACCGAGAACAAAAATAGCAGTTCCGGAGAGCTAGCCAGGAAAGACGAAATTTTCGGAAGAAGATACTTGCTGACCAAGTAAAGAAGTAAGAAAAACAAAACACCTTTAAGGAGAAGAAGCACCGTAAAGATCGCGCCCGCCCCTTTTGTCAGTCCAGAAGAACCCACGATGGAAATTATCAAAATCAAGATAGTTGCCAACACATCTTGCACCAAAAGAAAACCGACCGAGATTTTTCCATAAAGTTTCTCGAGATCTCCTTTGTCGGAAATAAATTTCATTGCGACGATCGTACTCGAGAAAGCCAAAGCCAGGGCAGCATAAATAGAAGCAGTGTCGGAAAGCCCAAGCCGGTGCAAAAGGAAAAACCCCAGAGTAGAGGTGACGATCACTTGCCCCAAGCCTCCAAAGAAGGAAGCCTTCCCTACTTCCCGGATAACGTCCGGCCGAAGATTGAGGCCCACGATAAAGAGCAAAATGGTGACGCCCAGTCTGGAAAATAGTTCCACATAGGAAGCGGAAGCTGTCAGATTGAGCAAGTATGGGCCTACGATTATCCCGCTTAGGATATAGCCGACGATGAGGGGTTGCTTGAGTAATTTCATTAAAAAAGAAATCGCCGTTGCGACCAGTATGATCAGCCCTATTTGGATAAAAATTTCCATACTTAGATTATACCGAAAAAATCTTTCTTTGTCTTTTGTTTATTGGTATTGAATATAGCTCGGACGCGGATTAAGGTCGAGAAGTTGCTTGGGGGTAAGCATCGTGGTTCCCGGCTCAAGCACATCGTTTTTATAGAAAAGTTTGAAGCCGGTAAATTGCACTGGTTCCCGGTAGATAAATTGTTGGTAGGTATTTTTCTTTTTTGCTTGCCCTCCCCAACCGTCCATATCCATCACTACTTGCACTTCCGGCGTTGGCTTGATCCCCTGATAGCCGGTTACCATATTTTTAGTAAAGCGGTGAATGATCAAGATTTTCGGGGTCAAATTATTGTCTTTCACAACTTTGGAAAGATAATTGATTACAAAATTTATATCCTCGGCCGAAAAAGTCCCAATCACTGTGCCCGGGCGCTTGCCTGTCTTCATCGAAAATTCCGGATCAATCCCCAAATGCACTTGTGGTAGTTTTAAATAATCAGAGAACATCGGCACCTCAGCTCGGAGGTCGCTCTGCCCCACTTGGATATCGAGAAATACCAGTGCCTTTATTTTCTCGGCCATCACAAGCACTTTGTCGATCTCTTTGTCTGGCATTTGCAGACGATACTTACCATCATGACCTCCCGATTGCTGGGCAGTGACTGCGATATAGTGCAGAGCCGGCAAGACTGGCGTCGTTGGGTCGGCCGCTTCCCACTTTTTTACTTCAACGTCTAGCTTGGCAAGCATTTCCGGCTCGGGATATTGGCCCAAAACTCCCATTTTTTTTGAATACAAATTGCCGTAATATGCCACGATCCGATTGAACGGCAAAAGCGCACCGGCATTCGGATACACGGTTTTGACCGGCCAAAGATTCGGCTTGGGCGGCGGAGGCGGGATAGTCTCGGTCACCGTGGTGAACTTCCCTGTCTTCGGATCTTTTACTTTCTTGGTAACAGTTTTCGGACCCGGTGGCGGAGGGTTATTTGCGAGTTCTTCCATTTTTTTATCATAGGCTTCCTTATCGAGCGGCAAAATAGGGGCAACCGGAGCGACATTTTGTTTTTCTGGTTCTGTGGCACCAGAGAGAGCATTGTTTTTTCGATAAGAGGCGTTGCCATCCAAGACGAAGCAGACAAAAAAGATCCCAGCCAAGATCACGCAAAGCGACAACCAGAAAATTCGAGTTCGAAGAAGGGTTGTCGTTTTCTCGGCAAAAATTTTCATTATCTATAGATAATACCTTATTTTAGTTTTTTTGCACCTTCCTTGCCTTCAAAAATTATTTCCGAAAGTGGTTTCCTGTTATTCGGAGTTTCTCCTGGACGGGCATCTTCCGGCAAGTCTTCGATCTTCCCTGGCCGGCCAAGAGCAATCATGTGTTCTATTTTAAAATCATCTGAAAAATTAAATTCTTGTTGCATCTTCTCTTCATAAAAACCGGACATCCCATGTGCGACGATTCCTTTCATAGTCGCCTGGAGCGCCAAGTTTTCCCAGGCCGCGCCCGTGCCAATGGAGTATTTTGGGCTCGACTGACCAAGATCGGAAGTTTTCTTGGAAAGTACCAACACGAGCGCTCCGGCATTCCGGCACCAAGCTTGGTTTTTTTCCTTGAGAAAAGACAACAGCAAATCGAAATCAGGCGTCCCGCGGACACCAAAGATAAAACGCCACGGTTGATTATTAAATTCCGAAGGCGCCCAGCGCGCCGCCTCAAAAAGGGTCATCAGTTCTTCCCTATCGATCGGTTGCCCATTCATCGCCCGTGGCGAATAGCGCTTTAGAAAAATGTCGTCGATGTCATATTCAGTTGTTCTCCCGTTAATTGTTTTCATATTATTTTTTCTTTAAATATTTTTTATTTTTTAATTTATCTGGCAGCAAACTTTTAGTCGTGTATTTTTCATAGCCTTCCCCGTAGCCCAAGTCTTTCATGAGCTTAGTAGGGGCATTTCTGATTTCCATCGGAATGGGTAAATTGCCGAACTTTTTGGCATCCGCCAGGGCAAGCAAGTATGCATTATAGGCGCTTCGATCTTTTTTCGCCTGACACAAATAAGCTACTCCGTGCGCCAAATTCTCCGCGCATTCCGGCATGCCGATAGTGTCCACTGCCGCAAATACCGCGTTCGCCACCACCAAGGCCGTTGGCTGGGCCAATCCTATATCTTCCGAAGCAAATATTACCATCCGCCGGGCGATAAATTTCGGATCCTCCCCTGCCTCGAGCATTCGGCACATGTAGTACAAGGCGGCATCCGACTGCGAAGCCCGCATACTTTTTATAAAAGCGCTGATCGTATTGTAATGTTCTTCTCCTTTCTTATCGTAGCGTAAAAATTTCGACTGTAACGCATTTTTCAAATTCTCCAGACTTATTTCCTTGTAAAGGTCGGCGGTATTTTCAATAAGAGCAATCGCTTGCCGAGCATCGCCGCCCGCCATGCTGACGAGCCAATCGATCGCGTCTTTTTTCAGCTTTGAGCCGGTGCGCTTGATGATCCGTTTCATTTCACTTTCGGAAAGTTCCGAAAGGACAAAAACCCGACTGCGCGACAAAAGCGCGGGGATAACTTCAAAAGAGGGATTCTCAGTTGTGGCACCGATCAGGGTCAGCCTGCCACTCTCGACATAGGGCAAAAGGAAATCTTGTTGCGCTTTATTAAAGCGGTGGATCTCGTCCAAGAATAAAATTCTTGGGCCGAGAAGCTCGCCCCCTTCTTCTATAATTTTCCTGATATCGTCTTTGCCCGCCGACACGGCCGAAAGTTCGTGAAAATCCACGTTTAGAGCCTTGGCGTAAATTTTCGCCAAAGTCGTTTTTCCCACCCCGGGCGGACCCCAGAGAATAAAAGAAAAAAGGCGTTTCTCTTCGATCGCTCGCCGGAGGGGCTTATTCTCCCCCACCAAATGCTCCTGCCCGACAAATTCTTTCAAATTCTTGGGTCTGATTTTAGCCGCCAGTGGTTCCATAGTTTTATTATATACCCTCCGAATCAAAAGCAAATTTGGACAAATAAAAAGCCACTACTTTGATTTCGTGGCTTCTGTCGTTAGGTCTTGCCTAACGATTGATTTTTCTATGCACTTCCTATTGCCAAATAGATGATTGTTGCCTGCGGGTCAACATCAAACTCTTGCCTGATCGGTCTGCTGTCAACTTCTCCGTCCGACATACACACTCTTCCTTTTGTCGGACCAATCTTGGAAAAGTAGTGTTTGTAGATCTTATTTTCACGAGCTAATTTGTCATCCTCCGGGAAATAAAAAATTTTTCCTTCCGGAAGTTCACAAAACAGCAAGCTGTCACAGTGTTTTGCTTTGAACAACTTTCTCATTGCAAGGTCAGTCTTGATCTCAGTTATTTCCTCGAAATGTTCAGTGAGGAAATCGAGTTGTTCCTGCACTGGACTAATTTCCGGATTAATTTGGCTGATTAATTCCTCAAGACATTCAAGCCACTGCTCGTCCTTAAAGAGACTTTCCCAATCATTTTTAACGATCAATTTGTTCATTTTGTCAATCCTTTCTTCATCCTTGTAAGAAATAAGGATTAAAGAAAAAACAGAAATCATGCAACATGCGGTGCAGATTTTCTTGCTTTCTTTTTTTGAAAAATTTTTCATAAAGGTGGTTTTAGATTTGTGATTATTCGTTAACTGTCCCAAAAGTCCGCAGGGGCGCTTGGAACAGCCAACAAAATAACCAAAAAATCTTTATTTCAAATAGCGAAAAACTTGTTTCTAATTTACATCTTAAAAGTTATTTTGTCAAACAAAAAAGTTACTAGGCAAGACCTAGTAGCATACCCTTCCTGCCCCGAAGCCTTGCCTAGGGGGTTGGTAAAAAGTTTGTTTTATTTTTGAAATATGCTAAGATAAATAAGAATTTAAAAACGGGAAGCTATGAAAATGTTGCTCTTTGTCGCGATCATTGCAATTTCGCCCGTTTGTCGTGAGGTGCCTCAAAGTCCCCCTCCACCGGAAAATCAAGAGCTTTTAGTTTCACCGGTGGCTATTATGCCATCGGAGCTAAAGCTGGTTTCTCCGAGTTTAAGGGAAATGAGGCGAGGAGAAGGACCGGGTTGGAGGATCTTTCCGACTCCTATGTTGACCAGAATCTGGCTCAACATTCCGATTCCCTTCTCTCTCGGCAAACATTAGATGCGCCAGTCTACCTGACTTCAGGGATTCTTTCGAACAGCTAACTTGCCCAATAGAAAGAATAATTAAGAAAGGGGTCACTTAGTGGCCGGACTCTCTGCGCATCTCTAAAAATTTCCTTTCTTGGTTTCATACTAGAAATGTTTTTGGGAGCCGGTCTTCTCATGGAGGCCGGTTTTTTATTTTTAGGTATTAATTTTTAGCAATATAATCTTCAATCGCTTGGATATCTACCAACTGATGTTCCCCATCCAATTCCCTTTTGTATCCAGCTAGGTCCTCCGGATTCATTACTTTTATATTAATTCCTTCCACTTGCATATCTACCGTTTCGGTGGATTCACTAACATGCAGCCATTTTGTCCGTTCTTTGTTGCTCATCCTTATTGTATCGGTTCCGCTAATATCTATCTCTTGTCCATGATAATTAAGGGTGATTAGTTCGCAGTCCCACTTGGCATCCTTATAACGGCCCGGCCCGTAGGTAATAAATTCGGAAATCTCCGGCAAAATTATTGAAAAATATTTTTCGGAAATACTAAAATCAATATCACGGAGCGACCGAGGAGAGCCGTATAATTTAGCCGCAAATCCTCCACCAATGCGATAAGGCACGTTATACCTGTTAAATATTCCAACTATCCATTTTAGGGCATCTATTGTTTTGGTCTCCATAATTTAATTATACCAAAATTTGATAAAAAACCGATTTTAGGGTATTCTGTAAGGGCAAATCGAATATTGGGAGATCGTCTAATGGTAGGACTCATCCCTCTGGAGGATGATATCTAGGTTCGAATCCTAGTCTCCCAGCCCTGTTCGTAAATCAGCATCCTCGCCAAAAATTCGGGCGACGCAAAGCGTCGCGTATGGAGTTTCCGCCAGAATTCGCCAAGGGTTTTTGAAATCCAAAAAAAGCGAGC
>Ga0172368_10001140_pt1 | contig 37042 bp, 36 predicted proteins | sample Lak11m_FD_114540 | JGI IMG/M metagenome (GOLD analysis project Ga0172368, IMG submission 114540) | Freshwater microbial communities from Kabuno Bay, South-Kivu, Congo - kab_022012_11m | ecosystem: Environmental > Aquatic > Freshwater > Lake | place: Democratic Republic of the Congo: South-Kivu... | reverse complement strand
TAGAATTCTAAAATAAATTGTAATTATAGTTTCCTTTTAATTTTGGGATATAAAAAGCACTTAAAATTTAAAACGGGATAATCTTAAAGTAGATAATTAATACAGGTCAAAGAGGGGGGTAACTATATTATATAATTCTTCAAAAGAATAAAAAACTATCGTAACTTTCACTACTCTCCTAAAAATCCATCCCCCGATATCAACGATCAATTATTGTATCTGCGCCAAGACGACAGCACGCCCATTCACCCCAGCGCGCCGCCTTCTGTGTTTCCAGCTGCATCCCTGATAGGATGGCGCGCACGGTGAATTGGGGGGGTTAGGCGACACTGCGCAGAATCAAGTCATGCCTGTTATCAGCGGTTTATTACGCTTAATGATCAAATAACTCAAGCTTTAAGCAATTTTTCAATTGCTTCGCTAATCTTCCAAACTTCAATTATCTTCATATCTCGTATCTTATCGAAATGCTTGTCATTGCTGATCAAAACTGCATCAGACTGCAAACATGTGGCTGCATGAACAGTATCTGCCATTTGATTTTTTGGAAAGTACTGTTTACAATCCGAAACATATTCTTCAGATGGATTATCAATTATTACCACGCTATGTATCAATTCAAAGAACTCAGGGACGCGAAGTTCTGATGAAAATTTGCTGTATTCAGCAAGCAAAACATCATTCGCAATAAGCTCAATTTCAGGGTCGGTAAGCAAGTAAATGAGCAAATCTGTACTTTTCGCCGACTTTTTGATTGCTGAAATGAAGAGATTTGTATCAACTAAAAATCTTTGGATATTTCTTCTTTGCAATCTTATTTCCTTCCTCTTCTATTTTTATTTCAAGTGCCCCAAGATCGACCCCCTTTACTTTTTCAATGATATCTCCCATTATTTTTTTGACATCCACTTTTTTAAGCAAGATTATTTCTTTCCCGGCACTCATAACAAACATTTCTTCACTCGGTTTGAGATTCAATTCTTCTCTTATCTCTTTTGGAAGTAAAATTCTTCCTCTATCATCTATCTTTGTTAGTTGCATATTCCCATATATCCCACTTATGGGTATTAAATATTCTTATATGGCCAGAGATTGCCATGTAATCATATCGGTGCTGCCACCTTCTGTGTTCCCCAGCCGCATCCCTGGTAGGACGGCGCGCCCGGTGAATTGGGGGATTGGGCGACACTGCGAGATGCGAAAAGTCGCTTTTTTCCGTTCACAATATAAATGTTTTGACAGGATTCACAGGATCGACAGGATACGATTTTAATGACTAATCCTGTTATCTTGTCTGAAACGATTGCCCGGTATAAGAACGGATTTATTTATGAAGATGGAATTTTAGATTCAATTATTTTATCTATTAACTCAGAAATACCGTATAATTTTTTCTTGACATCATCTGTGCCTTTTTCCTTGCATAAACATATGTTCTGAGAGTTTTATTTGAAGAACTTAAGCTTCATTTCGCCGTTTGAAATTTCTACATAACTATTCTGGAATTCCCGATCCAATTCATCAACCCACGAACCTGTATTAACAACATTTCCATTTTTTGTGATAAAAGGTCTATGCGTATGACCAAAAACAAATTTCTCATCAGGTTTCTTTCCAAGGAGTATATATGCAGCTTCAGAAGCAGCAAAGTAATATACATTTTCAATGCCAGTCCTTTCATGTGGGTTTTTCTGTATCATTAAAATTTTATCTTTTACTTGAATCAATTTTTCAAACGCATCCCACACATTGTCGAGTATCCAACCTGTTCTATTTTCAGCAAAGCACATATTTTCACTGAATTCCTCATAAGTCTCTATCTTTAAAGGTTCAAGGTTTGCCAGGACTTCCAATTCATATCCATGCATGAAATAAAAATTACTATTACCATCCTTAAGCCTCAAGGATTTTGATATAACAAAAGGATAATTTTGTTCGTATCTTTTATTTAATTTCAATAAATAATAATCATGATTGCCTACAATATAATATTTATTTTTTGCATTTAAATTTGCTATTTTTTTCAATATTTCAGCATTCTCTGTAACTATCTCCACATTATTTCTTCTCCAGAAGTCTAAAATATCCCCTAAAAGTATGAAATGTTCAATATTCTTTGAGTCACATTCATCCAGGAACCGAAGAAAATCTTCTTTATTAGACTTTTCATATCCAAGATGCACATCAGATACGACAATTATCATTTAAACCACCTAGTAAATATTATTTTTTTTACTTATAAAGGTTTCCCATGGTCAAGCATGGCCATGATGCTATTTTAAAAAAATTTTGAACATGAGAAAATTTTTTCAGTAAAGATACAAAGCCTTGTGAACGGAGGCTGTAAAAAGTTTGGCGTTGAGCAAAAACCCTTTGTGTGCTTTGCGCCCTTTGCGGCGAAAAATCGTGTACTGCAAAGCACATGCGAGATTTAACACACCAAAAGATTTATCCCTTGTGAACGAAAAGTATTAAATACTATGCTTGTATTTTTAAATATTGTATATTTTATAGTCAAGCATAATGAATAAATCGGAAAGCTTGTTGTCTATAAAATGTGGGAAAATAAGTGGAGGTTAAAATGAGAAAAGATAGAATTGTAAAATCTATGGTCGTTGCACTGTTGGTGATGTTAAGTTTATTCCAGCCAGCTGGCCGTGAAATCATCAGATGGGGAGGATATAAATGATAGTCCTGCTGTTGGCCCTATACCTTCGATTGAAGGGGCTGCAGCCACAGATGCCCTGACAGGGATAAAGGTCGCTTATGCAAATATCCATGGGGAGAGGCAGACAGAAAGTCTTGACGTAATGAAGATCCTTCTTGTAAAATACGGTGCGACAGTCACCAATATCACAAATGTCAACCAGATCTCAAACTATAATATTCTATGGGTAGATGAATTTGGTACTAATTATACAGCCAGCGAGATCACTACGATAAAAAGTTGGCTGGCAGCAGGAAGTAAAGCCAGTCCACGCGGTATATTGTTCCACGGAGATCAAGTGGGGGCTATGAACCTCATGAACGCTGTGGGTGCCACTTACGCCAATCAGGGCGGGCATGCAGGTGTCACGACAAACATCCTTCCTCCGATCAAGGCAATCGTAAAGAAGGTCTACTTCCCTGCCCCGATGAACTCTATCAGAGGCATGACATGGGTTGTAAAAGACATAAACAATGATCACACAATGGTAGGTGTGAGCATCAAATCAGGAAGAGCTGCATTAATATCAGATGATGTCTTGTGGTGTTCTACTGATAGTCCCACACTTGCCAGGGATGACAATGCAAAATTGGGGCTTGTCATCTTTGGATGGCTTGGCTGGAAGATCTAACCCCGCAGATGCGGTTATTTATTTTTTAGAAAATATTGCCAGGGGCACGAAGTTCTGATTTTTCGACGACATCCATTCCCAACCGATCCATTGAAAGCCTTGAGCCAAAAAATGCTCACTACCTTCTAAACTTTCTCGCGACAAATAACACCGCTATCGCTGCGACAGCCTCAAAGCCCGGCACTTCTATTTTTGTCTTGGATCTCTTTGTCGTTTCCGCAGGAGTTGGTATCAATTCTTTATAGGGTTCGGAAACGTAAGGAGTAATGACCGGCTTAATTGGTGTTTCATTAGAAGGGATGGAATGGGAATTGAGTACTATTGAGGTCTTGGCGATCATCTTTGCATAAGAATACTGGGATATTTTATCATAAGGATTCGTCATTGTTTCCCCGTACTCGAATGCGCTCACTGCAAGCGTTGGTTCTATCCCTGCAAGACGTGCTTCGTTTATCGCAGCTTTTGCAGCTTCATAACTCTTTTCAACGTTCTTTTGCGCATCATTCTTTCCCATTAATCCTATCGAAGTGCTGTCTTTTGTTGTCGCCTGCAGCGAATCAAAAATCGACCCTGCATAATATCCGCGTTCCATTTCCTTCTGGGCATTGTCAATGTCATCTGCAGCGCCTCCCGTGATCTCCGGATGCGAGCCGCTCTCTGAGAGCAGTGTTACCATGTACGTATGGATCGATTGCGCCTGGCTGAGGTACCACCCTGCACGGTCTTTCAATATCTTTTCAGGCACGACTTTACCGCTAGGGGTAGATAGTATGAGCCACCATTGTGCTGTTCTGGCTCTCTCATTAGCAAATGCCATTGAGGAGATCTTTTCATCCGTATTATTAAGTTGCTTTGCTTCATCAAGCCTCAATCTTGCAGCCGTAATTCGTGATTCTGCGGCTCCTACAGCCTCCACATCGTTTATCCCGTACATTGTAAAATTCCCAAGATCGCTCTCGGAGGCTTGTATCTGTTTTTCAACTTTATTCGTAAGTAAAGTAAGATATTGTTCTTTATCTGAAGATTTTTCATATCCGTCTTTCCACTGCGCAAACCGCATCGTGAACATTGAATTGAAATACAAAGAGGTAGCAGCATAGTATTTCTCATCTTCATACATCTTGTCCGCCCTGCCCAGTATATCCTTCGCAGCATCTGTTAATTGAGTTGAGGACATGGATGATATCGTTTCATTATACATGCTCCCCGACTCGCTTTTCAGGTTCTCTGCGAGGGGTTTCAGGAGGTCCATATATTGAGTGGTCAGGATAGTGCCTTTATAAGTTGGCATGGTAATCTCATGATCCGTAAATGCCTGGACGACCTCCTGTATCGTACTCACTTCTTTGACAGTAATATTTAGTTTTTTTCCAAGTTCAACAATATCCACCGTTTCCTCACTGTCTCCAATGATTATATGCGAACCTCTGGAATAAGTTGTAGATTTTTTTACGGTTACATTGGTCTGGCCTTCAGGAACCAGGAAAAGCGTGTAATTTTTTCCTGCTGCAGCTTCGAGTTTGTATGGAATACCGCCAACAGGTCCTATGGATTCGTCGGGATTTATCATTCCTGTCATAACAACATTGGGTTTCAGGGTCCATTTATTTATCGCTGCAATTGTCGCCACGGTCAAGGCTGCGCCTGCTGAAGGTCCGCCTATTATTGGAGAACTTATATCGATAATATAATAGAAATCATATGCCTTTTCATCCACTCCCAGCACATCTGAGGCTACCATTGCAGCAATTCTTGCCGAACCCTGGAGGTCAACCTGTGTATAAGGATTCGTATCCACAAAAACATGGCCTGTTCCATTGACGACGATCACCTGGGCGCCAAGGAGCGAACCTTCTTCCCCGTCACCTGTTACCTTGTCAGCAACGAGAGGAACAGAAACGCCATCTTCAAGCGCATTGGCGCCATTAAAAGGATTAAATACTAAAAGTATTATGCATGATAATATTAATAACTGTAATTTCCTCATAATTTCATTGACCTTACTAATCTAATATATTAGTTAAATACTTAAAAGCTATTATATTGGTATATATTGTTTGATTTGCCCAATAATTATTCCATTAATCTTTCCTCGTTATGACATCTGAAATATTCTCCCTCGCAAAATACCTCGCTGCCTCACGCTCTGAGTTCTCACTATCTGAGATGAACCAGTACCTAAGCAAGAGATACGCGGAAAAAGAGCTCATGGAGATTCTAAAAATGCATTTTTATGACCTGGGCCTCTATTGCAGCCCGGATCTTAAGTGCTCAAAGGTTGTGAAGCGCACACTTATTCCTGACGAATCGATAGTTACAGAACTTGAGAGGCTTTTAAAAGATCCAGTATTACCTTTGCACGTCGAAAAACTTGTGAGTTCATATATCGAGCGCACCTGCGGGAAGAACTGGAACACAGGTGACACGGCCCGGTTGATCCGTGAAAATATAATTTCACAAAAAGAGGAATACTGGAAAGGAGAAGGAGGATCCGGATATCCCAAAATAAGGATCGTTTCCTACATGCTATATCATTTTCCAGTATATTTCTGCCAGTACCAGTATCTTCTTCTTGAATTATTCAAAGGCGGATTACTCTTTAATAAAATGAAGATCCTCGATGCTGGTTCAGGTCCGGGGACAATTACTCTTTCCACGGTTGATTTTTTCAGGAAACTACAGGATATTTATTCCAGAAATAATATGGATGTCAAATTGAGCATAAGGATCGAATCGATCGAGAAGGAACTGGAAAATATCATATGTTATAAGGAACTCTGCGAGAATTACCTTTCAGGAAACAAAGAAAGCAGCACAAATATCATTATTGATGAGCCTATTCGATCACCCATCGAAACCGCGCCTGTTCCTCATGATGCTGACCTTATTGTTTTTTCAAATGTGCTTGCTGAGCTTAAGTCCACACCTCCTGAACGTGCAAACATCGTAGAGAGGATCGCTTCAGGAAGCAGTGATCCAACCCTGATCATAATTGAGCCTGCAGATCTTGATAATTCAAAGGCTCTGCGGATTACTCAACAAACTCTTGTCAGGAAGGGTTTTAATGTCTATAGCCCCTGTTCATTCATCTGGGGCAAAATGTGCAACGGTGATAATTGCTGGAGTTTTAAGGAGCAGGGGAATATCACAGCTCCTGATTTCATGAAGAAGATAGCAGATACCACCGATTCTTACAGGTATATGAATACGGATATGAAATTCTCATCCGTAATATTAAGGAAGGGGGGATCCTCAAAACATAATTATCGCGCGAAAGGAAAATTCATGGCTCTTTCAAACCTGAAGAAGCATATCGAGAAGCACATAAACGTCGCTGCGTCTGTTATGTCGGGAAATCTTGGTAATGAAAAGACTCTTGTATTCAAGATCTGCGATGGTACTGTCCGTGAACCCTGCTATGCGATCATGCCTTTTTACCATATGAGTGAAAATAACAGGGAGTTATTAGAAGCGGATTATGGGGATATCGTGGAAATATTTGGAGTTCTTGTACGTGAAAACAAGGAGCAATCATCTTTTAATCTCCTTGTCACCCGAAATACGATCGTCAGGATTACAAGTATGTAGGTTAGTCCATCTCGCGTAATAACTTCAATATTCTTACTCCACGCTCGACACACTCCATTTTATCCTTTATCCTTCCCAGTTCGGTTTCGGTTTCAAGACTTGCTGTAAGATTTCGAATTTTATTTGCGATGATATTTGAGATCTGTAATACTGGCGGTGATGAACTTCCTGAAACTCCCGGAGATCCCATGTTCTGCTGGTTTTGCCCAATTTGCTGTTTTTCTGCTTTTCTTATTTGTTTTTCTATTTGTCCTGATTGCTGATGTTGTTGCTCAATTTGCCGTTCAATTTTTTTTTCTTGGAAATCGCATACCGGGCATACTACTTTTCCCTGGTACCTGAACATGGGAGCGCCACAGTCATGATGAGTGGCAAGCATTGTTCCTCCTTTTTCAAGAAGTTTTGTTATCATTTTTACTTTATCGTCTGATTCTTTTGTCATACTATCACCGAAAGTCTTTTCTCACATTAATCTTAATAACGATTCTTGTTTCATATTTATATCATGTGGTGATAACTGTGTCGCAAAACTCTGGCGAAATAATAAAACAGTGTACTGAAGTACTCGAAAGGATTGTCAGTGATGATTCTGTCCCAAGGAATATCAGACGCTCAGCCGATAACATAAAAAACGTACTATCAAATGAAAAAGAGCCATTGTCGAAAAGAGCATCTTTGGTGATTTCAACTCTTGATGATATTGGTAACGATCCCAACATTCCGATTCACACAAGAACATTGATCTGGGGATTATCAAGCAAATTGGAAGCTATTCCGGTAGATAGGTAATTCTCTAAATTTCTTGTTGTTCATCGGTTTTTACTCTCTTTTTTAAACCTACCCCATGGTTTCCACTGGAGTTCTTGTAAATAGTTTTTTGTTTTTTTTTCTTTTTTGTGGTGTTTTTATCCATTTCATTTTTTAGATTACTATTCTTTTCTAAATTTTAAATCTTTTTTCATCTTTGAATTTATATTGTTCAAATTGTTTTACTGTGAATGTATATTTTTCTTTTTTAACAAGTTTTATATACTGTAAAGACCTAACTGGGTCACATCGGTTTTTTATTATTTCAATTTTAACGAACAAATTGGTTTTTTAGAAGTTCCATACGAAACAAAGGGGTAGGTCTGTCTATTATTCCACTGGAAACAAAGGGGTAAGAGCATTGACAGAATATCGAGGGAATATATATAAATAAAGTAATTACAATAGAATCATTGCTCTGTGAACCATTCTTTTGTTTTAGTTTTTTGGCAGTAATGTCAACTCCAATAGAAATAAGGGGGTATTCACCATAAGTCTTAATACCTATCCTTCTATTGGAGATAGGCAAGAGGCTGAAGGATGGAAACAAAAAACTCTACTATGATAAATGGTATTTTCGAAGATATCTTGATGAGGGCTAATATTTTTGAGAATAGGGAAGTACTCAGGTCAACATACACTCCGGATTATTTGCCGCACAGGAGCGATCAGGTAAAAGGATTGGCAACAATACTGGTTTCTGCCCTGAGGGGTGAAACTCCTTCTAATATATTAATATATGGAAAAACAGGTACAGGTAAGACAGCAGTTGCAAAACATGTAGGAAAAGAACTTGAAAAGACTGGAGAAATGCATGGAATCCCATGTGTTGTCGTTTACATTAACTGTGAAGTAGTGGATACGCAATATCGTTTACTCGCATCCATTGCGCGATATTTCGGAAAAGAAATCCCCATGACGGGCTGGCCCACGGATCAGGTATATTCTGAACTCAAAGTTGCATTGGACTCAGATAAACACATCGCGATAATAATCCTTGACGAAATTGATAAACTCGTGAACAAGGGAGACGACGTTCTATACAATCTTACGAGGATAAATTCAGATCTAAAAAAAGCAAAGGTTAGTCTTATTGGTGTGACAAATGACCTTAAATTCACTGAATTCCTTGACCCCAGGGTAAAAAGTTCATTGGGAGAAGAAGAAATCATTTTCCCACCTTATGATGCCAACCAGATAAGGGACATCCTCAAACAGAGAGCTGAGATGGCTTTTAAAGGTGATGTTCTCGAAGAAGCCGTAATTCCCCTTTGTGCAGCCTACGCAGCTCAGGAGCACGGGGATGCCAGACGTGCGCTTGATCTTTTGCGTGTATCCGGGGAGATCGCAGAACGGATAAAATCCAGCAAGGTCCTAGAAGCGCATGTGAGACAGGCGCAGGATAAGATCGAAGTAGACAGGGTAGTTGAAGTAGTAAGGACTTTGCCAAGCCAGTCAAAACTTGTCCTTTTGAGCGTTGTACTTCTCGGTTTTAATGGCGACAGCAACCTGACCACAGGTGAAGCCTACAATATTTATAAACAAATGTGCAGGACGATCGGGATAGAGATCCTGACCCAGCGAAGAGTAACAGATCTGATATCTGAACTTGACATGATGGGTATCCTGAATGCGACGGTTGTGAGTAAAGGTAGATACGGGAGAACAAAGGAGATCTCCTTGAGCGTTCCATCCGAAAGCACCAAAAGAGTTCTTTTTGAAGATTACAGGTTAAAACCACTGGAAAATTTCAGGCCGCCCAACCAGACAAAGTTGTATGCCTGAAAGCTGACCTTTTTTTGATATCAATTAAAACAGGTGAAAATTCCGCGTGAAGCCAGTGAAACGCATCCAAGCCATGGTATGCGGTCGAATTTGGCCACTCCTATCACCCATTCAGGTTTGACTGGAAGGTACGGGCTTATGCTCCCCTGCTGGTCATACGCAGAATTGGTTTTTGGATTATCTCCTTTTGTGATATAGCCTGCAAAAGGCGCTGACGGTCCTCCCGCCCACATTGGTTCTCCTGCATTCACATAATACATGGCACGGTGGATAATAGGCGTTACGCCGTCTCTTCCGCGTGGTTTGTATAGAATGACATCGCCAAATTCATTAAAAGTTGAATAACCCGTTTCTTTTCCTTCATTATAAGTAATTATTTTCGTTCGATCTGCGCTTTCAACAAATATGATATCCCCAATCTGTATATGAGGTATCATGCTACCGCTTTCCACCGCGACCATTGGTGAAAAACGCCCCATTGCAATATAGGAGATCGATGAAAAGATTACAACAACGACGAACACGAATAGGAAATCCCGCAAAAGCCCTATCCAGAAATTATCACTTTCTTTAAAATATTTAATTCTGTCTTTTAGTTCCATAAAATATGTGGGATAATATCAGCCAATATATTAAGACTTGTCCTTATATTATTCAAGATTGCAGAAGCAGAAAACATACGGTTTTATTATCAGTAAGGCAGTATCTGGGAATAAAGGATGAATAATTATGGAGCTTCAGAAACCCCGCGGCACACGTGATTTCCTGCCAGAAGAAATGCGAAAGAGAAAGTATATTGAGAATAAGTTACGTGAGGTTGCCACTCGCTGGGGATACGGGGAGATAAAGACCCCGACTTTTGAACATATTGAGCTTTTTACGCTTAAATCCGGAGATGGGATACTTGGCGAGATCTATAATTTCAAGGACAAAGGAGATCGAGAGATTGCGCTTCGCCCTGAACTTACGGCCCCGGTCGTAAGGATGTATGTGGAAGAGCTGCAAAAGTCGCCAAAGCCCCTGAAATTCTTTTATTTTGATAACTGCTTCAGGTATGAGCGCCCACAGAAAGGACGTTTCAGGGAATTTTTCCAGTTCGGCGTAGAGATAATAGGAAGCGCCCGTCCGGAATCGGATGCGGAAGTAATTGCACTTGCAGCGCAAATGCTAAAAAGCGCCGGTGTAAACGGAGATTTGCATATTGGGCATATCGGGATCGTGCGCACCCTTTTGAAAGAAATAAAGCCTGAATACCAGGGCAAGATCATGCGCCTGGTGGATAAAAAGGACGATAAAGGTCTTGAGGATTTTCTAGATCAGATAAATGCACCCGATGATATTCGCGGTAAATTATTCCGCTTAATAGGGCTTCGCGGGGAGAATGCAATGCATGAGGCACAGGAGCTTGTAGGCGACATTGAAGCGCTCACACAGTTCAAGGCGCTTCTTGATCTTCTGGATGTTTATGGCCTCGAATACCAGGTTGATCTTGGGATCGCAAGGGGTCTTGATTATTATACAGGTATGGTTTTTGAGATATATTGCGAAGGCCTTGGTGCGCAGAACCAGGTCTGCGGCGGAGGCTCGTACAGGCTCGCGCAGTTGTTCGGAGGCGAAGATACTCCATCCACAGGCTATGCTATCGGATTTGACAGGATAATGGAGATATGTGAAGCAAAACCAGTTGTTTCAAAGTGTATTGCAGTCGTTTCATTCGAAGATACCCGAAAAGAAGCCATAATCATTGCCCAGAAGCTCAGGATGCATGTAGCAACTTATCTTGATGTTATGGGGCGAAAATTCAAAGACCAGATCGCCTATGCAAACACTATCGGTGCAAGCCATATCGTGATTGTCGGGAGGAACGAGCTTGATGCCGGAAAAGTGGCGCTCAAGGACATGTCAACCGGCGAACAGGAGTTGCTCTCGGTTGAGGAAGTTATTAATAAATTGAATTGATTAAAATAATAATATAAACAAACAACTAACATAATGACCTTCCGATGGATAATGTTTATTAATGAGTTTGGATATATTGGGATTTAGTGAAGCATTTGGTTCGTAAACTCCACTCGAAAATAATCGGAATAGATTTTTACAGTGCTTATAGTTAATAGTATATTTTAAAACTTTTATGATAATTTTTAAAAATAAACTGGAGGTTTAAACTTGAAGTATTGTGTAGACTGCAAATACTTCTCAACGAAAGTAAAAGGCAGCAACAGGGAACAGTATGATGGTTCCTGCAGCCTTATTAAGAAAAACGTGTATGAAACCAATATCGGATGCAAAGAATTCAATGAAGAACGCATTTAGGCGCAATTGAATCAGATCCTGGCAATTGGTGTTTTCTTATTAACGTATGCACTGATAGTTGTAAAGTCAGGAAAGATCAATGAAGCGCATGCAGCCCTGATCGGTGCAATACTTGCATCTTTTTTTTTGCTCAAACCGCACCAGATACTTGAGGCGCTTGGAATTTCCACGCTCGAAATGCCGCTACCTCTTGTTACCACATGGAATGTTGTCATAATTCTTGCATCACTGATGGTGATCTCAAGCCTTCTTGACGATTATGGTTTCTTTGAATATTGCGCGAAAAAAGCGATAAATGCTTCAAAGAACAGCGGACACAGGCTATTTTTATATACTTATCTTGTAGTATCCTTCATAGCGCTTTTCGCCGGGAATGATGTTGTCATCCTGACTACAACTCCCATTATCCTGATATTTTGCAGGAATGCCAGGATCGATCCCAAGCCCTATATGTATGCGTCTTTTTTTGCAGCGAATACTTTTTCAATGCCGCTATATATTGGAAACCTAACAAATATCCTTATCGGGGACAGTTTTGGGCTGGATTATTTTGGTTTCACAAAATACATGCTCCTCCCCACTTTAGCAGCAGCTTTTGTGAATTATGAATTATTAAAATACATTTTCAGGAAGCAGATCCCTGAAACTTTCGACTCGAAAGATAATGTCGAGGCTGTCATAAAAAACAAGAATCTTGTAACACTTGGACTTGCAGTATTGCTTGGGGTCATTATTTTTGGGGGCGTTGCGAATTATTACAGGGTCCCAATTTCTTATGTGACCCTCACAGGGGCTTTGATCCTTTTGGTATCCGAGCGACGCATAGCTCACAGGCTAAAAAGGGTCTCGTGGAATGTCGTGATATTTGTGATCGGGCTTTTTATCGTGGTAAAGAGTCTGGATGTAAGCGGGGTAAACGCCAGAATAGGCGAAATAGTATTTTCAGGATTGAGCGATAATATATTTGTTGCAACATATTTTGTATCGCTTCTATCTGCTCTTATGTGTAATCTTGTGAATAATATTCCCATGACAGCCATGATGCTATCAATAATCCAGCAGGCAGGTCTATCCTCAGATATAAATACGGCAATGGCATACTCACTTATCATAGGTTCAAATCTTGGCGCTAATTTTACCACATTCGGGGCGCTTGCAGGGATACTCTGGCTTGAAAGCGCCCGCAGGTATGGATGGAATACAACTATGACCGACCTACTGAAGATCGGGTTGTTCGTTACTCCTATTGCTATCCTGGGTGCAAGTATCGTGCTTGGGATCGAACTTTCAATTTGACAAAACAAAATCCTTAAATATAATGAACATGATTGTACATCAATGTACTAAAGTGTACAATATCAATGATAATTATGCACCAGATAATCCATGAAATACTCGAATCAACAAGAAAAAGAATTCCTTCAACTATAAAAAAAAGGAAATTAGTATCAAGAGACTTCAAGAAATACATAGATCAAAGAAAACAGGATAAACTCATTCCCGTTATCGCAGAAGTAAAACCATCCTCACCATCGCGGTTTATCCGGGATATTACTCCCCTTGAAGCTGCAGAAATCGCCTGCCATATGGAATCAGCAGGCGCAGCTGGCATATCTGTACTCACAGAGCCAGAATTTTTTAAAGGCAGTATTAAAAACCTGGAATCTGTGAGGCAAAAAGTCAAAATACCTGTACTGAGAAAAGATTTCATAATACATAAAAACCAGATACCAGAAGTTGAAAGCGATTTGCTCCTTCTTATCGCCGGGATACTTGGCGATGAACTGGATGAGTTCGTAAATGAAGCGATAGCCTCAGGCAGGGAGCCCCTTGTTGAAGTGCATAACCTGGATGAACTTGAAAAAGCAATGTCAACAGGAACAAAAATAATCGGTATCAATAACAGGGATCTTACCACAATGAAGGTTGACATAACAACAACAGAAAAACTGGCGCCCCATATCACTAACAGGATAATTATAAGCGAGAGCGGGATATCTTCACCCGATGATGCCCTGCGTATGATAGATGCAGGCGCAGATGCGATACTTGTGGGAACATCTATAATGCAGGGAAATGTTTACGAAAAGACTTACGAATTAGTACACGCATTAGAGCAAACAGGATAATTGAGATTATGAGTCAAGTACTTACATCAACCAAATTCGGTAAATATGGCGGACAATACGTTCCGGAAATATTGATGCCGGCGCTCGAAGAGCTTACGGAGTATTATGAAAAATATAAAGATGACGCTGTTTTCAATGAGGAACTTGATCATTACCTGAAAGATTTTGCAGGACGCCCTTCACCATTATATTTTGCCAAAAATTTGAGCAGGGAATATGGCGTCAAGATATATTTAAAACGTGAAGACCTCATACACGGCGGCGCCCATAAGATAAATAACACGCTTGGGCAGGGTCTTCTTGCAAAATATATGGGGAAAAAAAGGATAATCGCTGAAACGGGCGCAGGTCAGCACGGCACTGCATGCGCTATGGCCGGCGCAGCTTTTGGCATCCCTACAGAAGTTTATATGGGCGCGAAGGATACCGTGCGGCAGCGCATGAACGTTTACAGGATGGAATTGATGGGAACGAAAGTTATCCCGGTAAAAAGCGGCTCCCAGACCTTAAAAGATGCCATCAATGAAGCCATGCGCGACTGGGTGGCAAATGTAGAGACAACTCATTACATGATTGGCTCGGTTGTCGGGCCTCATCCTTTTCCGACTATGGTGCGGGATTTCCAGAGCGTCATCGGAAAAGAAGTTCGATTGCAGATATTGGAAAAGGAAGGCAGGTTCCCTGATTCGATAGTGGCATGCACGGGCGGGGGAAGCAACGCAATGGGAATATTCCATCCTTTTGTAGAAGAAGATGTTGACCTTTTCGCAGTTGAAGCCGGAGGCAGCGACATGAAAACAACGGACAAAGAGGCTCTTCATTCAGCCACCCTGTGTAAAGGTGAAGATGGCGTGCTCCACGGCATGCGCACAAAAGTGCTCCAGAATAAGTACGGGCAGATCCTTGAATCAAGCTCAATAGCCGCAGGACTTGATTACGCAGGGGTAGGACCTGAACTTGCATATCTTGCAGACATCGGCCGGTTAAAACCATGCTATTCGATGGATAGTGAGGCTCTGGATGCGTTTCATGACCTGTGCAGGCTCGAAGGAATAATCCCGGCTCTTGAATCGTCGCATGCAGTTGCTTATGCCAAGAAAGCGGCAGCCTCCGGCGAGCTTGGGGATATTGTCGTCATAAACATTTCAGGAAGGGGCGACAAAGATCTTGAGACCGTTATGGGGATGAGAAAATGAGAATAGCCGAGAAGTTCAAACAACTCAAAGCAAAAAAAGAAGGGGCATTGATAGCCTATATCTGCGCCGGTGACCCAACGCCTGAGGCAACAAAAGAATACGTGACAGCTCTTGTTCGCGGCGGCGCTGATATAATTGAACTTGGACTGCCGTTCTCAGATCCTGTTGCAGATGGCCCGACAATACAGGCAGGCATACAGAGATCACTTGACGGCGGCATGACGCCTGATATTTATTTCAGGACGATCTCTTCTCTTAAGCTTCATATTCCGTTGATCGTAATGACGTATTACAACCTGATATTTAAGAGGGGACTTGACAAATTCGTTAAAGACTGCGCTGCATCTGGAATATCCGGGATAATAGTCCCCGATCTGCCCCCTGAAGAATCTGACGACCTGTTACAGATCTGCAGGAAGAACGACGTAGACCTTATTTTTCTTGTGGCTCCCACAACGACCGAAAGCAGGATGAAAAGGATACTTGCAGAGGGAACAGGCTTTATCTATCTCGTAGCGCGTCTTGGCGTCACCGGAGCGCGTGCTGATGTTGCAGTTTCTACGGGCGAGCTTATAAAAAGAGTAAAGACCACAACGCCCAAAGCTGTCGGCTTTGGGATATCAACAGGTGACCAGGCCTCTGAGATCATACGTGCCGGAGCCGATGGTGTTATTGTCGGGTCGGCTTTTGTGAATATTATTGAAAGTAAAAAGAACGTGCCTGAGAGGCTTGAGGCACTGGCGAGGGAGTTAAAGGGAGGGGCTTCGAGAGGATAAGGTGCATTAGATTGAGTTCTAATTTCCTCAATCTGTGAAGGTTAACGTTTGTCTTCACATTGGAAAAAAAGGTGGAACCCGGAAAAGCTACTGGAGGATCAACCAGGTTTAGTCTCTGATAAAGACCAACCGAAGTGTTAAAATATCTATAAACCAGAACTTACTATAACTTACATAAGGAGGAATTTATGAAAAAGTCTTTAGGTGCAAAAACTCTTGTCTATCCTCTTCCGGTCTGGGTTGTGGGAACTTATGACAAAGAAAGTAAACCTAACGTGGCAACTGTAGCATGGGGCGGGATTTGTTGCTCTGATCCGCCGTGTGTGGCTGTATCTCTTCGAAAAGCGACATATTCGTATGGAAATATTGTGGAGCGAAAAGCTTTCACAGTTAATGTTCCCTCCGAAAAGCACATCAAGGAAGCTGATTATTTCGGTTCTGTTTCAGGCAGGAATGTGGATAAGTTCACCGAATCGGGTCTTACCAGCGTGAAGAGCGATTTTGTCGATGCTCCATATGTAAAAGAATTCCCTCTAATCCTTGAGTGCAAACTGATCCGCACTGTTGAAATAGGGCTTCACACGCAGTTTATCGGGCAGATCATGGATGTCAAGGCAGATGAGCTTGTACTTGGGGAAAAAGGTATTACTGATATCGAAAAATTAAAACCGGTCATATTTGCTGCTGATACTGGGAGTTATTATGGGATCGGTAAATCCATTGGAAAGGCATATTCTATTGGGAAAAAGAAATCATAATATTTTTTTAAATAATGGCATTATTAGATATATTATTAGATATATTTATTTATTATGGCATGATCGGTCTATTTATCGTCAGTTTTTTATCGTCCGTCATACCAATACCTACTGAAGCTGTTGTATTCGGACTACTTGGTGCAGGAGGAAATTCCGGAATAATATTTATAATATTGACATCAGGCTCAATACTTGGAGCACTCTTAGGCTATTTCATTGGAAAACATGGACTTACAAAACTGATCCAATCCCGCAAAAATGAGGAAAAACAAGAACAGACCAATAGATATTTTCTGAAATATGGTGCATTTTTACTTCTGGCTTCTCCATGGATCCCTTTTGTTTGCAACCTGGCTCCCATAGTTGCCGGAATACAAAATTATTCCTCAAAAAAGTTTTTGATTATAATTTCAATAGCGAATATTTTTAAGTGTTTTGCAATTGTTTATCTATCTATCACAATTATTGACTGGTGGACGTTATTCACGAAAGGAACATTTTGAACTTTCAGATAGTTTTTCTGAAAGCCCAACAATACTCAGTGGGAGTATAGATAGGAGACAAAATATATGAATATGGAAAAAGTTCTATTAGCTGCGTTAATTTTAGTAATTTTGGGAGTTCCGCCATCTTTTGCGCGTGCCCATTACTGGAAAAACGAAAAAAATAATAGAATAATAGTTGGGAAGATTTTGATAGGATAGGAGTGATAAAAAAATAGATTTTTATCTTCCCAACTATTCATTCGTATATATGCGAACACGGTATTTATCATTTATGTCCATTCTCAAAAAGTGATAATGGAGCCTATTTTTAAAATGGAAGCCATCCGGTGCCATCACATTTTGGATGGTGTTTGCAGACCCATTGGCCACTCACATGATCCCACTTTATGTCTTTTTCTTTGTAGGTTTCATGGCAATGTTTACAACGCACATTCTTTTCTGAATTTGGATCTGGTCTAAAAGGAGGAACGGTTCCTTCTTTACGAGCTTTCGCATCGTCGGCTTGCTTACTTCCAGGTATCATTGTGATATCTATTATTATCTGTCAACTATTAAAAGTTAGTACACCAAATATTTAAAGAAATTATTTATAGATACCAAATTCGCAACTTTTATATACAATGTACTCAATCATACATCAATGTACACATATGTACAATGATATTTATGAAAGAATATATCCAGAAACTCATCCAGAAGCAGAACCTCACCACAGAAGAGGCCGAAATCGCCATATCAAAAATATTCACTGATGCCACCGATGCTCAAATAGCAGCGTTTTTAACAGCCATGAAAATGAAAGGCGAAACACCCGCTGAGATTGCAGGACTTGCGCGAGGGATGAAAAAAGCCGCCAATATAATAAATCCGAAGGTCAAAGGAACACTTATCGATACATGCGGCACGGGCGGCGACTCAACGGGCACAATTAATGTGAGCACAGGCGCAGCGATCGTGACAGCGGGGGCAGGAGTTGTTGTTGCAAAACACGGCAATTATTCCATAACATCAAAATCAGGAAGTGCAGATGTCCTGAAAGAGCTTGGGGTAAAAATTGATGCAACTCCGGAGCAGGTTGAAAAAACGATCGAGAAGGTTGGCATCGGTTTCATGCTCGCTCCTGTTTTTCATCCATCTATGAAACGTGTGGGGCAGATAAGGCGAGATATTGGTTTTCGGACGGTATTCAATATCCTTGGACCACTTACAAATCCTGCGAATGCAAAAGCTCAGGTGATAGGCGTATTTGACGGCGCTCTTTGCGAGCCCATGGCAAATGTCCTGAACATTCTCGGTACAAAAAGGGCGCTTGTTGTACATGGGAGCGGAATGGATGAAATATCAACAACAGGGGAAACACAGATCGTGGAATTAAAAGACGGAAAGGTCACAAAATATTTCGTGACTCCTGAAAAACTTGGCGTAAAACGCGTTGCGATCGCTGATATCGCTGGCGGTACACCGCAAGATAATGCAAAGGACATCGTGGATATACTGAAGGGGAAAAGAGGAGCAAAACGGGATATTGTAGTCGTTAATGCAGGCGCTGCGCTTCTTGTAAGCGGGAAAGCGGAAGACTTTCAGGCCGGTATCAGGATGGCGAATGAATCCATAGATAGCGGCGCTGCACTGAGAAAACTGAACGAACTCGTAAATGAGGCAGGTGAGCCTGGAAAGCTCGCACAGTTCTTGTAATTTGATTTTTGAGCACATTAAGAGAGTGAAAATGAAAGTAAAAATATGCGGAATAAAAACAGATCGTGACCTTAGCATGGCAGTAAATGCAGGGGCGGACGCTGTCGGATTCATAACCGAGGTACCTGTTGATTCCCCCAGGAAAATCAGTATTTCAGAGGCATCAAGGCTAATTTCAAAAGTACCTGTTTTTGTAAGTTCCGTACTTGTCATCATGCCCAGAAATGCCGATGAAGCCATCTATATGATCCATGAGGCAAAGCCAACCGCTGTCCAGATACATAATGCACTGCCACTTGTAGAACTAAGAAAGATCAGGGAAACAGGTGTGAGAATAATAAAAACAATTCCTGTGTCAGAACATGCCGATACTGAAATGCTTATTGATCTTATAAAAGATCTTTCGGGAATAGCCGATGCAGTGCTTCTTGATACCGCCATTAATGGAAAGACCGGGGGAACTGGCATTTCGCACAACTGGGAATTAAGTGGAAAGGTGGTTCTAAGTTCTGGTATGCCAGTGATTCTGGCCGGGGGGCTGACTCCCGCAAATGTGTGTGAAGCCGTGCAATGTGTTCGCCCGTATGCAGTGGATACAGCCTCAGGCATTGAAACTAATGGAAAAAAAGATGAAACTAAGATCCTGGATTTTATCAACAATGCGAGGATGCTGTGAAATTCGATATTAGCGAAATGGAATTTATTCGCCTCGCTGAACAAAGACCAGCGATAATCCAAATTAAGGCAAAAGTGAAGGCGGATTGCTCGCCTCTTGAACTTTACGCTGCCCTTGACAAAAAATGTGCATATCTCCTTGAATCTGTCGAGAAAGAGAAAAAGCATGCTCGCTTCTCATTCGTGGGAGCAGAACCTGATGCAATAGTTAACATAAAGGACAGGATAGTTTCATTCGATCATTCGAAGAGGACAAATCTTGTAGATTTTATCGAATCATCGCTTTCTAAGGTATGCGATCTGAATAACGGAGGAAAGCTAAAAGCAGGTTTTGATACAATGGATGCCATAAGAGCGGGATTTTGCGCAAACGATGTGAAATTCATTGGAAATAGCTTTGACAGGCAGACTTTCCTTGGAGGCGCTATCGGATATTGTGCATACGATATGGTGTATGACTGCTGGCTCGATCTCCCTCCGAAAAAAAGTGTAACTCCTGATGCGCAATTTGCACTTACCACGAGGACAGTAGTGTTTGACCACCTGAAAGGGGAAACATTCATTATCATGACACCTTTTGTCCTTGATGGGGATAATGCAGGTGAGATATATCAAAAAGCAATAGCGGATGCCAGGCTTCTTGCATCAGAGATAGGATCCGTAAAACCGGTGGTTTTGCAGAAAAAACGACCAGTAAAAATAACATGTAACATGGAAAAAAACGAATACGAAGATGCTGTCAGGAAAGCAAAAAAACACATAATAGACGGTGACATTTTCCAGGTCGTGCTATCCCGCCGCTATGAGGTTACTACAGACCAGACACCAATCGAACTATATTCTGTGCTTCGAAGCGTTAACCCAAGCCCTTACATGTATCTTTTTGAGTTCAATGGCACAAGCATCATCGGGGCAAGCCCTGAGACCCTGATGTCTGTACATGACCGCAAAGTCATCATAAATCCCATAGCAGGAACATGCCCGCGCGGAAAAACTCCCGAAGAAGATGCAGCGTTTGCAAAAGAGATGCTTGAAAGTGAAAAAGAGAGGGCTGAGCATGTGATGCTTGTTGACCTGGGGCGAAATGATGTTCGGATGGTCTCAAAAGGCGGCACCGTAAAGGTTGATGATTTCATGTCTGTGATCAAATATTCACACGTCCAGCATATCGAAAGCACAGTATCAGGAGAACTTCGTGATGAGTGCGACCAGTTCGATGCCACACGCGCCATATTCCCGGCCGGAACACTCTCAGGCGCGCCCAAGATTCGCGCTATGGAAATAATTCATGACCTTGAGAAAGACGCTCGCGGGATATACGGCGGCGGCGTGGGTTATTATTCCTGGAACGGGGATTCTGACTTTGCTATTGTGATAAGGACTATAATCAAGAATGGAAGAAAAGCGATAGTGCAAGCAGGGGCAGGGATAGTTGCAGATTCAGATCCTGAATATGAATATAACGAGACAGAACGAAAGATGGCTGCGATGATAAAAGCCATAGGTGAAACATGAAGATCTTATTCGTAAACAATAAAGATTCATTTGTGTGGAATCTTGTGGATTATGTGTCCATTTTCGAACCTGAGACCGTTGTTGTCCCGAATACTATATCTCTTGAAGAGGTGAAGGAGCTTGCTCCTGATGCAATAGTGATATCACCCGGCCCCGGACATCCTGCAAACCCCAGGGATATCGGGAATTGCCTGGATATTATCAGGGAATCGAATGTCCCGCTACTTGGCGTTTGCCTTGGGCACCAGGCGATAGCTGTGGCTTTTGGCGGCGAGGTGAGCCATTCCCCCTCAGGTCCGCTGCATGGGAAGACGAGTCTCATAGAACATGATGGCAGCGGGATCTTCCAGGGTTTGCCCAGTCCTCTTGTTGGAGGACGATACCATTCACTTGCCATAACAAAGCTGCCGAAGGAGCTTGAAGTTACAGCAAGGACGGCGGATGGGATCATAATGGGAATAAAGCACAGGAAAAGAGCCATTTTCGGTTTGCAGTTCCATCCTGAATCGGTGCTTACGCCGCATGGGTTGAAGATAGTGGAGAATTTTTTGAGGTATGGGAAAGGATAGTCACTATAATATACACTTGCGATAATTGATATAGCAAGTTTATTTAAACAACAGACAAATAAAGAATGATACAAATGTTACAAAGAGAATATATCGTGAAAAGAATTGATTCTTTGCCAGAAGATTGTCTCGAAGAAGTTGTGGATTTCATTGAATTTTTGGAATCAAAGAGGAAAAAGTTATCCAGAGTAAAGGATGATCCATTATCCAAAACAATCGGGATTTGCGAAGGCCCATCTGATCTGGCTGATAAGCACAATAATTATGTTTATGAATAAGTATATTTTTGTAGATACATGGGCTTGGCTTGCATTATCAAACAGAAAAGATATGCATCATGAACTTGCCAGGAAATGGTATGGGGAAATGAAAGCTGCTGGCTATATAATGGTCACTTCAGATTATGTGCTCGATGAAGTAATAACTGCTTTATTTAAAAATGTTGTTTTTAGTAGTGCGATCGAATTTATTGAGTCTTTATTCACTGCGATAAATGATAATCAAATAAAGTTAGAAAGAATAACTGAGACAAGATTTAAAACTGCATGGACACTCAGGAAAAAATATCAGGATAAGCCAGACATTTCATTCACAGATTTAACTTCTTTTGTATTGATGCAAGAACTGGCAATAAATAGCGTTTTTACAGGTGGTGCTCATTTTAAGCATGCGAATTTAGGATTTGAGATAATGCCCAAAGAGCCATATTCAAAACAACGATAATTATATATCCATATGTAACACATGTATTACATATGGATACCACGATCCGGAATATTGATCCTTTCGTTTACACAAAATTAAAAACAAAGGCTGCACAAGAGGGCATCACCATTGGTGAAGCTGTCACAAAGGCGATCAGTGAATGGCTTGGACTTGCAGCAAAAAAGAAGAGAAGCATCATTGAGATCAAGCCAGAGCATTTTGGCACACAATATCGGAATCTGAGTGAAGAGATCGATGAAGTTTTATATAAATAGGAGAGAGCTTGATATTTCTTGATTCCAGCGCGATCATTTCGTATAAGAATGCAGATGATATAAATCATAAAAAGGCATTGGATATTTTTCAAAAACTCAATTCCGGGGAATATGGAATTGGGGTAATATCCGAATTTGTGTTCTCGGAAGTTACAACAGTTTTGGCCCTTCGCAAAAGCATGGCGGCTGCAAAAGAAGTAGGAAATGTTCTACTTGAGGCAAGAGAAATCGAAATAATGAAAGCTAGCGAAGTATTTGAAAGGTCATGGGATATTTTTACCAAACAGAAAAATACTGCATTTAGCTTTGTGGATGCTTCGAATCTGGCATGTATGGAGAAGAAGAAAATAAGGAAAATAGCGACTTTTGATAAGGATTTCTTGAAGATAAGCGAGGTAGAGGTTGTGAATTGAGCTTCACATTATTTTTTGACGGCGCCTGCAGGGGGAATCCAGGACCGATGGCAATAGGCGCGGTGCTATTGGAAAATGGAACAAAAGTAAAGGAACTTTCAGAAAATATCGGACGGGGAACAAACAATATCGCTGAATGGAACGCTCTCATCGAAGGGCTAAAACTTGCCCTTGCCCATGGTTGCAGGGAACTTGAAGTTAGAGGTGACAGCCAGCTTGTAATTAGGCAGATATCAGGGAAGTACCAGGTGAAAAGTGAGAATCTTATCCCGCTTTTTAATGAAGCAAAGAAATTATGCGCTAAATTTGAAAAAATAAATTTCAAATGGGTAGAGAGGGAAAATAATTCATACACGGACGGCCTGACGAATAAGGCTCTGGATATGAAAAATTGAATATTATCATAATAAATACTTATTTATTTAATCTAATAAATTTCCGTGTTTAATCCGTGCGATCCGTGTCATCCGTGTCCCATCCCCCGCCCGCTGACCCTTTGCACACAAACACGCGCAGGCACCGCCCATCAAAATACCGCCGGCGCACCAGCAGTCATTCAGGGCAGCCCCCCGCTCCTGCCCGGCGCCGGGGACGTCATTTTAATCGCTTTCGTTTCACTTTTTCAGGTTCAATGAGATAATTTTCTTTTGAAACTACCGACCTTCCGATCTTTTTTTCAGCATCGAGTCTCGCATTTCCCGCTACACCCCCGCCTTCTATTGCTGCTGTTTTGCATTCCGGGAAATCCTCTGGATTTTTGCTTCTTGTTATCTCTGTTGTTACTTTTTCCCCAAGCATTGTGAAAATAAGCTCAAGATCATTCATATGGTCTCTCAGGTTCTCTTTTTTAAGGTTCTTATGATTCTTATATTCATCAACCGTCTTTCCAAAGGTTGCTTTTGATATTTCGTTGGTGAGTATCGCATATTCCAAATTCTTGTCTATGCCTCTTTGCTTCCATTCATCTGTCAATTCCTGACGAATGGCTATGCCTCTCACCCGTTTTTCGATCCACTCCTGGGAGTAACCTTTCTGTTCAAAAAGTTGTTTCATCCTTTCCTGGGCTAATTCCGGATTCTCGATCTCCTGTATGCGCTCATAGCCGACTTTTGCAAGCCACTGTTTGAATGGTTCAGCCTTTTTTGATGGAATGGACTGGATAAGTCTGAATGCATTCTCTGTATTGACACAATCCGTATTGTAATATTTCCCATCAGAAGAGGGTAATTTCAGTTGGTTACAAATTGTAACTAACTGAGGCTCTCTATGCTTCAGTACTTTCCAATAATTATTGGGGTTGGCACTGTCAGTCAATACTGTAACTAAATCCACAACTGAGAAAAACCATTGGTCATCATGCCATATTCTTCTTATTTTTGCTCCCTCGAAAACAACAAGTGCTTCTTTTGAGTCCATATATCCTCTTTATCATCTAATTTCTAGCAAAGTTAAGATGTCATCCTTGTTTAAAAGTGTTGGGATAGCGGGGTGAAAGTGAGTTTTTCTATCGCCTAAAAAATATTGGTCATTTAAGTTCATTTTACATATAATGTTTCAAATACATTTACGTTTTTCTGGCATGATCATATTTAAAATTTTAAAATCCTATTCTACCTCCGGGAGTATGATCATTGCAAAAAGGTAATATAGTCATGTCAATCAAGAATGAATTAACAGTCGGGGATTACCTGATGAACATATTTAACATTTCCAAACGGATCGATCCAACGAATCAACGACCTCTGGCATTCTGGAGCCTCCCGTCTGCTGAACTACTTGCGCAACTCAAGACTTCACCATTGGGCATTACCAGCGATGAAGCACGACAGCGACTCAAACGTTTTGGCTCCAATCTCCTGACGCCCAGAAAAAGATCGGACTCACTTGCGCTTTTTCTTGCCCAATTCAAAAGCCCCATTACCCTCATCCTTCTCTTTGCGGCAGGATTGTCATTTTTCCTGCATGAACATGTTGACGTTCTCATTATCCTATCAATTGTTTTCATAAGCGGCCTTCTCGGATTCTGGCAGGAAAGAGGTGCTGCCAATGCGATCGAGAAGTTGCTCGCTATCGTGCAAATAAAAGCTACGGTGCTGCGTGATGGAAGCCCCATAGAAATTCCGATCGAAGAGATCGTGCCCGGGGATGTTATTATCCTGAACGGCGGAGATATTATTCCGGGGGACTGCCTGATCCTTGAATCCAAAGACTTATTTGCCGATGAAGCAACGCTGACAGGCGAAACTTATCCGGTAGAAAAGTTGGCCGGGGAACTTGCGAAGGAAACACAGCTTGGAGAGAGGAACAACTCGCTTTTTATGGGTACTCATGTTGTGAGTGGCAGCGCAAAAGCTGTAGTTGTCTGCACAGGGACAGAAACCGAATTCGGTAAGGTTTCCGAACGGCTGAAACTGCGGCCGCCTGAGACGGAGTTTGAGCGCGGCGTCAGGAAGTTCGGGTATTTCCTTATGGAAATTACTCTCTTGCTGGTGATTGCAATTTTTGCCATAAACACATATATGGCACGCCCGGTCCTGGAAGCTCTTCTCTTTTCCCTGGCATTGGCTGTCGGGCTGACACCTCAACTTCTGCCGGCGATCATCAGCGTAAACCTTGCACACGGCGCAAAGCGAATGGCACAGCAGAAAGTGATCGTTAAACGCCTTGCATCTATTGAAAATTTTGGCAGTATGAACGTGCTTTGTTCAGATAAAACAGGCACACTGACTGAAGGGGTTGTGCGAGTGCATTCCACTCTTGATGTTGAAGGAAAGGAGAGCGAAAAAGTTCTTTTCTATGCTTATCTCAATGCTTTTTTCGAGACAGGTTTCACGAACCCGATAGATAACGCGATCAGGAACTATCGCAAGTTCGATGTGTCCGGTTGCCAGAAACTGGATGAAGTGCCGTATGATTTCATTCGTAAACGGTTAAGTATCCTTGTCTCAAAAGATGATAAGCATCTGATGGTCACAAAAGGCGCACTTTCAAATGTGCTATCAGTTTGTTCATCAGCGCAAACTTCTGATGGAAAGATCGTGAATATAGCAACTGTGAAGGAACAGATCCAGCAGTACTTTGAGAATCAAAGCAGTATGGGCTTGCGCATATTGGGTGTTGCCTATCGGGATGTCGGATCTGACCCTCTTATAACCAAAGACCATGAAGCTGCGATGACTTTCTTAGGTTTCATCGTTCTGTTTGATCCGCCAAAGGCTGGAATTGCCGACACTATAAACAAATTAAATCATCTTGGCGTTTCATTGAAGGTCATTACAGGGGACAACAAATTGGTTGCTGCGAATGTCAGTCAACAGGTTGGATTCTCAAATCCGGAAATCCTCACGGGTTCGGACCTTCGCTCAATGAGCGATGAAGCTCTGATCAAACGAGTGAACGATATCAATATATTTGCAGAAGTCGAGCCAAACCAGAAAGAACGCATCATTCTGGCTCTTAAAAAGAGTGGAAATGTTGTAGGATATATTGGAGATGGAATTAATGACGCTTCAGCCCTGCATGCTGCCGATGTCGGTATTTCTGTTGATAGCGCCGTGGATGTTGCAAAAGATGCAGCGGATATTGTACTGCTGGAAAAGGATTTAGGTGTTCTTGTGCAGGGTGTTCGTGAAGGGAGAATGACATTTGCCAATACCCTCAAGTATGTATTCATGGCCACGAGCGCCAATTTCGGGAATATGTTCAGCATGGCCGCAGTATCGCTCTTCTTACCTTTTCTCCCGATGTTGCCCGGACAGATCCTGCTAACCAATCTCATGACAGATATCCCCGAGATGACTATAGCTACCGATAGCGTTGATGGCGAAATGGTTGATCATCCCAGGCGCTGGGACATAGGGTTCATCCGAAATTTTATGCTCGTCTTTGGGATCTTAAGTTCCATATTCGACATTTTTATATTCGGCGCTTTGTTTTTCATTCTCCATGCCACACCTGACCAATTCAGAACAGGATGGTTTATGGAATCAGTTATTTCAGCTTCGTTGATCGTGCTTGTAATTCGTACAAAAAAACCTTTCTTCAAGAGCATACCGGGGAAGTATCTGTCCACAGCCACGCTGCTGATCGTTGCAGGCGCATTTCTATTCCCTTTCATGCCAATCGGGAAACTATTTGGATTTACTTACCTTCCGATTTCGTTCCTTCTTCTTATGGGAGTGATTGTGGCCTTTTACATCATCGCGGCAGAAATAGTGAAAGCGGTATTTTATAGGCGGGTGAAATTTTGAGTGAAAATCATCTTATTGTTTTTCTCCCCTTATCGTTATCACTGTCTGCCTTATGGGCAGTATCTTTCCCGAATTCTTTACGGCTTCCTCGACGATCCTTTGCAGCCCAAAACAGCAGGGAACTTCCATATTAACAAGAGTGATACTTTTTATCGTGTTTTTCTTGATAATTTCTGTCAGTTTTTCCACGTAAAAATCTGCATCATCAAGCTTGGGACATCCGATGATAAGGGATTTTCCCTTAAGGAAGTCTTGATGGAAGTTGGGATAAGCAAATGGAACGCAGTCTGCCGCCACAAGAAGATCAGCGTCCTTAAAATACGATGCTTCAGGGGAGACAAGCATGAGCTGCACAGGCCACTGCCTCAATTCAGGGCTCTGGCGATGGCTTGCTCCTGATTGTTCCTTTTTCTCGCTTCTTAAGTCCATTGCCATACTGCCCGGACATCCGCATGGAAGATCTTTATGCTCTTTGTGCGCTTTTTTCTCAGGTTTTGGTTGTTCAAGATGCTTTTTTACAGCCACCTCATCAAATTCAGGCGCATTCCTCTTTATTATAGTGATAGCATCCTGTGGGCAGTGCCCCAGGCAGGCGCCAAGACCATCGCAAAACCTGTCATCGACCAACTTTGCTTTCCCGTTGATCAATTTTATCGCACCTTCTGCACAATTGGGGATGCACTGGCCGCACCCGTTACATTTATCCTCGTCTTTGAAAACAATATCTCTATTCATAATTATCAAATTATAATTGATTTTATAACTTATAAGGATTTTGGTTATTAAATATAGGAATAATGGTGTATTGTATGGTCATTGATAGAAAGATATTTAATAATTCCTGCTAAATGAGAATTCATGAAAGAATTCCTTGACCTTGATAAGAGAGATCGGGAAATATTATCCCTTCTTGAACAATATCCTGAAATGTCCCAGAGCGACATGGCTGAAAAACTCAAGATCTCACAGCCATCCATAAGTGCACGGATATACAAATTGAAAAAAAAAGGCGCCCTGTCCCATGTTGTTGGCATGAACCTGAAAAAAGTAGACCTCTATCTGGCAAAAGTCGATGTAGTAGCGAATAATACTTCTTCTGTTCTTGATATTTTCAAGGATTGTCCGTATTTTTTAAATGGCCTTATTGTATCAGGAAGGAACAACCTATGCCTTTTTTTTGTGGGTGAGGACATATCCACCCTTGAAGCGATAGTTGACGGACACCTCCGGGGCAATCCCCTAGTAAAAAGCGCCGAGTTAAGTATTGTGATCACGACGATGAAAGACTTTGTCATGCCCATAAAAATGAACTTTGATTTTAGCAATACTCCGCCGTGCGGCAATGGATGCAACTGCAAAGACTGTTCTCATCATATTTCGAACAGGTGTCTTGGGTGCCCTGTGACAAATAGTTATAATGGGAAGATATGGAAATAAATTTGAGTCATAATAATTGGAAAATATAAATCTGCGGTTTTGTCATTTAATGGTTGAAAAAAATCCTCGCATCACACTCGCTTATATATTCATGTGAAGATTGATATCAATCATGAAAGCATTGGTAAATTATTGATCAACCCTGAAGAAATTCTCGACAATAGTATGAACTACATTGGCAAAAACATACAAACTTAAATAGGGATATAATGAACAAATCATCTAACTTGTTAGCAATAGTATTGTTGGTTTTTCTTATAGGATTCTTTCTTGAGGGGACGATAGATTCACCGATATTAACGCACTATAAATCCTTGGGAGAGACGTTTGAGATTATATCTGAATTATTCTCTGTTTTCGTTGCCCTTTCAATTTTTGCCATAACGTGGCATGCATATAACAAAAGCAGGGACAACCATTCTCTTTTTTTGGGAACTACTTTTCTTATTACTGGTTTATTGATATTATGTCATTTACTTTCGTATCCTTTTATGCCTGATTTCATCACTCCCAACTCATCACATAAGGCAGCCATTTTCTTTCTGGAATCCAGATTCATCATGGCTTTTTTACTCTTTGTAAGTGTATATGTCAATAAGGATTCTTTTCCTAATTTGATTAACAAATATATCATGTTTTTGTTTACAACAACAATATTGTTAGTCTCGCTGGTCTGCGTGTTGTTTTATCATGATTTTCTTTTTGGGGGATTTAAGCTTGATAGTTATACCACTGTAACCATAATTTTATTATTTTTAATTACAATTATTATTCTTGTCACAGGCTATCTTTATAATAAAACAGCCAAAGAAACATTTCAGATCAATCATAATTATCTGTCAAATGGCTCGATCATCGTACTTGCCAGTAATCTGGTTTATTTCTCTTATGAAATATCAGGACATTTTCTTATAATCACTGGTTTTTTCTATTTTTGTCTTGGTTTATATAAATCATCCGTTGATCTGCCCTATGAGAGGCTCGCTATTTCCGAAGAAAAGCTGCGGCATTCAGCCGAGGAAAAATATCGTCTTCTTTTTGACAACGCCAATGATGCTGTTGTTACCATCGATACTTGCGGATTCGTTACCTCATGGAACAAAAGCGCTGAGAAACTGTTTGGCTGGACTGTGGAGGAAATAACTGGAAGAAAGCTCGTTGAAGTGGTTGCTACCCCTGAAATAGTTGATGAGAAAGAAAAGCTGATGTGTGAATTAGTTTCGGACACCATAACAGGACAGGAAACGACAGGTAATCGCAAAGATGGGACAAAGATAGACGTAAGCATTACCATTTCTCCACTGATGGATGTAAACCGTAATCTTGCCGAAAGATCCTTAATAATAAGGGATATAACCGAACAAAAGAAATCCAAAGAAGGGCTGCGCAAGAGCGAGGAATTCTTAAGAACAGTTCTCAACAGCATGAATGATGCCCTCATGGTGATTGACATTCATGATTTTCGCATAGTTAGCTTCAATAGTTTTTTGCTGAAAAAATATGGGCTAAATGAAGAAGAGGTTATTGGAAAGAAATGCTATGAAGTGTCTCATAAAATCAGTGAGCCGTGCTACCTCAGAGACGAACTCTGTCCACTCCTTGAATCTGTAGAAACTGGAAAATACTCAACGGTTGAGCATGTGCATTTTGGGAAAAACGGCGAGAAAATATATGCTGAAGTCTCGACATCGCCTATAAAGGATGATACCGGAAAGGTTGTGCAGATAATTCATGTGACAAGGGACATCACCGAACGCAAGCAGATGGAGAATGCGTTGCATGCATCCGAAGAAAAGTTCGAAAAGGCATTCCGTTCGAGCCCACAGGCTTTAACGATCACAGGCCTAAATAATGGCCTCTTAATAGAAGTTAACAACAGCTTTACGAAAACCCTTGGATACAGTCGCCAGGAGGCAATCGGACATACCACATTGGAACTGGGCATCTGGATCACTCCGGAGGATAGAATCAGGTTCATTTCCACTCTCAAAGAAAATGGATTTGTGCACAATGAGGAGTTGAACCTGAGAACCAAAAATGGTGGTGTTGCATCGATGCTGGTTTCGGCGGAGTTGATCGAAGTGGCTGGAAAAGCGTGTATGTTGTCCACATTCTATGATATCACCCAGCGTAAACGGGCGGAGGAAGAACTAGTTAAAAGCAGGGCAATGCTCATGAAAGCACAGGAACTCGGACATATGGGTTCATGGGAATGGGACTTAATCACCAATGAGCTTGGCTGGTCAAATGAGGTATATATCATCTATGGGCTTGATCCCGGAATGGGTCCACCAAAATATGAAATTGTTTTGAATACTCTGGCACCTGAATATAGAAATAATTTCTTGAAAGCTGTCGAAGATTCTCTTAAACTGCAAAAGCCTTTTGATGGAGAATACATCATCACCCGGCCCGACGGTTCTAAGGTATATAGTCATACAAAAGGAGAAGTGGTTTATGATAGCAAAGGTCATCCTGTAAAAATGTATGGAATGGTGCAGGATATCACCAATCGCAAGCTGGCTGAAGAAAAAATCAGAAAATCACTGGAAGAAAAAGAAGTGCTTCTTCGGGAAATCCATCATCGTGTCAAGAACAATATGCAGATAGTTTCAAGTTTGCTTATGCTTCAATCCCAATATATTGAAGATGAAAAGTACAAAGATGTTTTTATTGAGAGCCAAACCAGGATACATTCAATGGCCCTTATTCATGAAAAACTTTATCAATCCGAGAGCATTGCACAAATTAATTTCAAAGAGTATATCGAAAGTATAGTCTTTAATATATTTGAATCTTATCGCATAAAAAGTAATATAAAAATCGATATTAATGTAGAAAACATTTCGATAAAAATCGATTATGCAGTTCCATGCGGATTAATAATTAATGAACTTGTCACAAATTCCTTAAAATATGCATTTCCAGATGGAAGACAGGGAAAAATTCAAATTTCATTAAAATCTAATGATAATAATATGATCCGACTTTCAATAAGTGATGATGGCATAGGTATTCCGAAAGATTTGGATATTCGAAAAACAAAATCATTAGGTTTACATCTGGTCACCGCCCTTGCAGAAGGTCAACTTCATGGTGAGATAATTCTAAATAGAGAAATAGGAACAGAATTTCAAATTAGTTTTGGTGCAAAATGATAAAAAGAAAACAAATCCTGGTTGTTGAAGATGAAATAATTACAGCAATGGATATTCAAAACAGGTTGATAAACCTTGGATATGATGTACCTGAAATAGTATGCTCAGGAGAGGAAGCAATAATAAAAGTGAAAGAAAATAAACCCGATCTTGTATTAATGGATATTAACCTGAATAGTGAAATGGATGGGATTGAGGCAGCATCAAAAATTCATTCTTTTTCAGATATTCCAGTAATATACCTGACTGCATACTCTGATGATATTATTCTTGCAAGGGCAAAAATCACAGAGCCTTATGCATACTTAATAAAACCATTTAAAGACAGAGAATTACAGATAAATATTGAAATTGCTTTCTATAAATACACAATGGAGAAGAAGATAAAAGAGAGCTATGAGACAATAAGGGAGAAAAACCAGTGGCTTGTTGCAACAATTGAAAGCGTAGGCGATGCAGTGATAGCAACCGACCAGAAAGGGACAATACAACTTATGAACCCGATGGCAGAGGCGCTGACCGGTTGGAAGCAGAATGAAGCTTTAGGGAAACCCCTGCCTAGCATTTTCAATATTATTAGCGGAAATATTGGTGAAAAAATCGAGGACCCGATAACAAAGGCAAATCGATCTGACGTGTTCTACGGTCTTGCAGACCATACTGTATTGGTAACGAAAGATGGTATGAAAAGACAAGTTGATATTATTGGTTCAACCATTAAAATTGATGGGACTAATATAATTGGTTTTGTGTTTATCTTCGATGATGTTACTTGGCGCACCAGGATTGACATGTAGGAAAATGTCTGAGAAATTGTCAAGTCTCAAATATTTTGCTGATCATGCCTTTTAAGTGTGGAAAAATGAAATCATTATTTATTCAAATGCACCACTTTTGGAGGCGGGAAACCGTTAAAATAGGTGGTTGAGGCGATCGAATAGGCTCCAATATTTTCAGCATAAAGCAAATCGTCAATTTGCAGATCTTCCGGTAACTCATCGGCCAGGGAAATAGTGTCAAAAGCATCGCATGTAGGGCCAAACGTAGCGCAAACTTTTTTCTCTCCATTCTTGAAGGAATGCAGCGGATAATGCTGATGATCAAAAACCTGTCCTGAAAAAGTATGATACACGCCGTCGTTCAGGTAATAGCAAGTTTTTCCATCCCGAACAGCTTTACCAACGATTTTTGTGACCAGGGTACAGGCTGTCGCCACAATAAATCTCCCGGGCTCGGCAATGACCTGGATATCATCTTTGGGAAACATTCGTTTTATTTCCGAATTCAATTTTTCAGCCAGGTCGGTAAAAGATTTTACGTCAGGTGTATACTTTACCGGAAAACCACCGCCAATATCTAAAATCTTTCTCTTTTTGTTTTCCTTGCCGGTAAACCCAATATGATAATTTCTTAACTCTGCTTCCTTAAAGATCGAGGAGGCGAAATTCAAAGCCTGTGAATAGTTATCAAAATTATTGCACTGGCTGCCGACGTGAAAACTAATGCCTTCAACTCCAAGCCCCATATCAAAAGCTTCGGCAATAAGATCAACCGCTTCTCCGGGATGGGCTCCGAATTTTGAAGAAAGCTCAACCATAGAACCTGTATTGGGTACGCGTATCCGCAAGACCAGGCCAACGTCAGGAGAGTGTTTTTTTATTTTCTTTAATTCTTCAATATTATCAAAAGTAACAAGTATCTTATAATTATTTAACTTTGCCAGGACATCAGAAGGTTTGATGGTATTGGCATAGATAATTTTGTTCCAGATAAAATCTTCCTGCTCTTTTTCGGACAAATGCTTGATATTTTCATGAACCAGCATAAATTCAGGTAAGGAAGCCACATCAAAACTTGCGCCCATATCATACATCGTTTTGATAATTTCAGGATTGGAATTTGCCTTGACAGCAAAATATGCCTGCACATCAGGTAAATTTTCCCTGAATTCACGATAATTCTCCCTGATTTTTTCATGATCTATGATAAAAACGGGTGTTCCGTGTTCTTTTGCAATCTTTTTTAACATTTCTTTTTGCTTTTCGATCATATTATTAACCTATGAAAAGAAAATTTTCAATTTGCCATGGATCAGGATTGTATTTCGCTGACGGATGTTCTTTGAAAAATATTTTGCGGTTTTTAAGTGGTGTCCAGTCCGACGCAGTGGAGATAAATTTTCCAAGATATGGCTTGGCAATATCCAGAATAAAATCATGAGGCAGGTCATCGGGCAATTTAATACCTTCCCGCGGATTTTCAAACATCCACAGGACAGCCGCAACAATACCTGCTGCTACCTGAAGGGTTGTAGCGTTCTGGCCGGGAGCAAGAGATCTGGCTTCGTCAATGCTCAAAGAGCTGCCTGTCCACCAGGAATTATAATGATGCCCCATTAAAAGCGCTCCCAGAGTATCCTCACCTGATATAATTTCATTTCTCATGATCCTTATCCTGGGCTGGAGTTCATAATTCCGGCCGCGCAATTCCCAAAGAGAAGAAAGTGTATCATGACATGGCATATAAGCATAATTAACGGTAGGTCTGTAGATTGCTTTGCCATCTTCCCAAACAGTTAACCGATCTGAAAGGCCAAATGCTTCACCATGACGGATCATCATACCAATAATTTCTTCATTCGGTATCCACGATCTGACCCACGTATTAATGCCCATTTGGGGTAAGAAAATCTGGTTTTTCGGTCCGCATGGAGGTATATCCGCCAGGGGCGGCAACTTGCTTTCATGTGTTCCCCAACCGATTTCAGCCGGAGCTGTCCCTTCTTCCCGCAATCCTTCAATGCTCCATGTCCCCACAAATTCGTTAACAAGCTTAGGCCTGTTGGCAATTTGAGTATCTCGCTCGCTACAATGGATTACCTTGACCCCTAATTTTTTTGCCAATCGGGCAAAATCCCTATTTTTTGCAAGATGAGCAATTTCTTCTTCATCCTGTGCAGAAACTTTTTTATCTAAACTGATGCGCGCAGCAATATCCAGCAACGCTTGCTTGACAAAGTGAGAAATGAGACCGGGATTTGCGCCATGGTCAACAACAGCGGTTGGCGCATCTTTCCAATCACGGGAAAGCTCAAGCAATTGCATTTGCCGCCAATAAAGCGATTTTTCAAACGGGCTCTTTGTATAAATTCCCTCTTCAGGATCCCAGACTTCAACCGAAGTATTAACGTACAATATATTGTGATCATGGCACCATTTAATAATATCGTTGGCGCCTATATTCCAGGCCAGATCAATGAGCAAGCTCCCATTATCCAGATATTTTGACAAAACATTATCTAAATTTTCCGGGGTAATTTTTTCACAAATATATTTTAATCCCTGATCAGTATATTCTTTAAGATCTTTTGATTTCTCTTCAAAATCAATTATGGTAATGTTTTTTAGAGGAACATCGATTTTGTCTATTAAAATGGGCAGTGTGCATTGTGAAACTGCGCCATAACCAATAATAAGGATTTTATTATTAAATATTCTTTTCATTCTGTTATTAACCTATTAATTATTCATAGCTTTTAAGTTTTTCCCTGATTCAAAAAAATTAGCTCCCCTTCAGCATTATTATCTAAAACCTTTTCAAAAAACACGTGTATTTTTGCTACATTTTCACTCTTTTCTTTTTTATTATGAATATTACGGAATTTAAACTGACTAAACCTATTTATTTCTAAAACCCATATTACCGGCAAATGCCAACCATAAGTGAAAAGATTCTCTCCCGTGCATCCGGGAAACCCGCATTTGCAGACGATTTTGTAATAGCCAGCATTGATTATGCGATGGCTCACGACGGGACAAGCGTTCTTGCCACGAAAGCATTCAAGGAAATGGGAGCAAAGAAAGTATGGGATCCTGAACGGATAATCATTCCTTTTGACCATATTGCGCCAGCTAATAACGAAACTGCCGCAAAGCTCCAGAAAAGCATAAGACAGTGGATAAAGGAGCAGGGTATCACGAATTTCTTTGATGTCGGGGAAGGCATCTGCCACCAGGTTTTGCCTGAACAGGGATTTGCCATGCCTGGAAAACTCATAATTGGTGCTGATTCACACTCATGCACTTATGGCGCCTTCGGGGCATTTGCCACCGGGGTGGGGGCTACTGACATGGCTGAGATTTTCGCAACCGGTAAACTGTGGCTTCGCGTCCCGCAGACAATAAGGATAAGGGTGGATGGGAAACTTGCGAAAGGTGTATCGGCAAAGGACATGACGCTTTTCATAATAAAGAATGTAGGCGCAGATGGTGCAAATTATAAGGCGATCGAATACTATGGTCAGACAATAACTGATTTATCTATACCGCAACGCATGACCCTTTGCAACATGTCCATAGAAATGGGGGCAAAAACAGGCATTGTGCCTCCGGATAAGAAGACCTTCAAATATCTGGAAGGGATCGCTCGTGATAATTATACACCTGTATATGCAGATAAGGATGCGAAATATTGTGAAGAGTTCAACTTTGATGCGAAAGATCTTGAACCCCAGATCGCGATCCCGCACGAAGTCGATAATGTAACAGGTGTGGGAACGGTCGCGGGAACACCTCTTGACCAGGTTTTCATTGGCTCATGCACGAATGGAAGATTTGAAGACCTGGAAATCGTTGCAAAAATCCTGAGTGGCAAAAAAGTCAAAGTAAGAACTATTGTGCTTCCTGCATCGCGTTCTGTCCTTATTAAGGCGACTGAATCCGGAATTATTGCAACTCTTTTAAAATCAGGCGTCATAATTGCTCCGCCCGGCTGCGGTCCATGCCTTGGCGCCCATATGGGTGTGATCTGCGAAGGGGAGACATGCCTTTCCACATCCAACCGCAATTTCAAGGGCAGGATGGGAGCCGGTGGGTTGATTTATCTATCCTCTCCGGAAACGGCTGCGGCAAGCGCACTTAAAGGAGAGATAGCAGATCCAAGAGAATTGTTTTGAGTAGAACTCCGATAACTTGAGTTCGTATGGAGTTCGTACGAGTTAGTTGTTTATCGTTGTTTGACGATGTACGGCAGTATCTCCGAAGGAAAATGAGCATATTGATAGCCCACTCTTTTACAAACAGCGTCTTAGATAATAACCGATGTTGATATACTACCGAAAGACGTTCCTGATGTTCTTTCAGCCTACATGTC
>Ga0172368_10001139_pt1 | contig 37045 bp, 19 predicted proteins | sample Lak11m_FD_114540 | JGI IMG/M metagenome (GOLD analysis project Ga0172368, IMG submission 114540) | Freshwater microbial communities from Kabuno Bay, South-Kivu, Congo - kab_022012_11m | ecosystem: Environmental > Aquatic > Freshwater > Lake | place: Democratic Republic of the Congo: South-Kivu... | reverse complement strand
ATTGATTATTCGCCCAACAGCGAACAGGCACAGCTATTTTTTGCTTCGGTGCAAAACAAAATGCACTGGGCTATTCACGGGCAAACGGCAGCCGAAGTAATTTATAAAAGGGCAAATGCTGAATATACCAATATGGGCCTGACCTCCTGGAAAAACAGCCCTAAAGGAAAAATCAGGAAATCAGACATAACAGTTGCAAAAAACTATTTAACCCAGGATGAATTAACAGAATTAAACCTGATTGTTGACCAGTACCTTAGTTTTGCCGAACTTCAGGCGCGAAACCGGAAACCCATGTACATGGCTGATTGGGAAAAGAAACTGCATGATTTTCTGACTTTGAATGAAAAACAGATATTGCTGGATGCCGGTAAAATCTCTCATCAACTGGCAGTGGATCTTGCTGAAAAGGAATTTGAGAAATTTGCAAAAAAGCAAATAGCTTCAGCCGATATGGATGGCATGAAAAAGATTGAGCAGGAATTAAAGAAAATCGGGAAAAAGAAATAATATGTATTTAAAAAAATATCAGATAAAAGTTGTAAACGCACTCAAGCAGTTTTTACAAACTGCCCGTGATACCAAAACATCATTTGACATTGCGAAACAGGCATTGCCTGAAAATATGCGTCATACATTGAATTGGGTGCAGACAACTTTTCAAACAAGCAGTTTGGAATATAATGACCGTTGTACAAACGGACTGGGAAATAGTTATCCCCGAATGATTATAAAAGTACCAACAGGTGGCGGAAAAACATTACTTGCTGTTGAATCAATCCGAGAATATCAAAACCTTTTTGCTCAAAAACGCACAGGGCTTGTAGTTTGGATTGTGCCGAGTGAAACTATTTACAGCCAGACTGTTCAAAAAATCAGGGATAAAGGAAATCCGTTACGCCAGTTATTAGACCAATGTAGCGGAAACCGGACTATTATCCTTGAAAAAGGACAGCGTTTAACAACCAATGATATTGAAGAAAATTTGGTAATTCTGTTTGTTATGATTCAATCAATCAGTCGCACCAACGGTAAAGAAGCTTTAAAAGTTTTTCAGGACAGTGGCGGCTATGACAGTTTTTTCCCTGCCGATAACCGTTACGACTTGCACGAACAATTATTAAAGCAAGTTCCAAACCTTGATTTTATTTCACCGCTTGGCACAGAACAACCTTTAATAATGACAAGTCTTGGAAACGCAATTCGTATTTCAAAACCGTTCATAATCATTGACGAAATTCACAAAGTGTTTTCTGAAAATGCCCGAAAAACTATTGATAGTTTAAACCCTGAATTTGTTCTTGGTTTTTCGGCTACGCCAAAATCCGAAATGAATGTTTTGGTTACCATTACTGGGCTTGAACTTAAAGAGGAGGAAATGGTTAAACTCGACATGCACATTCTCCCACCCATCAGCAAACAGGAAAATGACTGGAAAGCGATGGTAAAGGAAATAAAAGATCATCGGGAAAAATTAGAAGATACAGCAAAACAATATCAGAAAGATACAGGGATTTACATTCGCCCTACTGCCTTATTGCAGGTTGAAGCAACAGGCAAAGACCAAAGAGGAAAGCATGATAGGGTTCACAGTTTGGATGTTAAAGAATATTTGGTTAGCCTTGAAGTTAACCCAGATGAAATTGCAATTAAAACAAGTTCGCAAAATGATATTGAAGATGTAAACCTGTTTTCACAGGATTGCCCTGTCCGCTTTATCATTACAAAAGAAGCATTGCGGGAAGGTTGGGACTTTTCTTTTGCATACATTCTGGGAATAATTCCAAATGTTAATTCAAATACAGGAGTTACTCAATTAGTCGGCAGAATTTTACGACAACCGTTTGCAAGAAAATCTGGAGTAAAAGAATTGGACGAAAGCTTTGTATATTACACAAAAGGCGATACACGAGAAATTTTAGACAGGGTTTCAACCGGTTTCAAAAATGAAGGTCTTGAAGACTTGGTTACAAAACTAAAATTCCGTGATAATGAAGCGATAAACGCTACCAAAACAGTAAAAATAAAAAAAGAGTTCAGCGATAAATTTCAAAACTCATTTTATTTACCAGTTTGGCTCATGGTTAATAAAAGCGGTTCAAAAAGGCGTTTTAATTACGAAAGCGACATCAAACCGAAAGTTGATTTTACAAAGCTTGAATTGAAAGATGAATTTCTTACAAAACTTGAAAGTTCATTAAACAACGAAACAAAAGAAAGAAAAGCATTTGCCATAACACTTGATGATTCGGGTAAAGCATCATTTGTTGAAGAACAAAGCCAAACTAACGGAAAAGCAGAAATAAATATTGATTACTTAACACGCAGATTAAATGAATTAATTGAAAATCCTTTTTTAGCAAGAATTATCGGAACGAAATACTTATCACAAATTGAAGAAAAGATAGGAAAGGAAAAACTAAAAGAACATTACAGTTTCATTGTTTCTCAGCTTTGTAAAAAGTTTCAGGAAGAAAAGACAAAACAGGAAGAAGAAATATTTTTGGAAGAATTAAAAGCCCAAAATCTTGTCCTTGCAGTATCCGATGATGATTCAGTCGGATTCAAAGTTCCAAAAGAGGACGTAATAACAGTAAGCCCAATTCCAAGCACTTACAAATATTATCTGTTCGAAGATGTTGAAGTAACAGCAATGAACACGCTTGAAAGGAAAGTTGGTGATTTACTTGACAAACAGGAAAAGATTCTTTGGTGGTTCAGAAATAAAGTAAACAGAAAATGGTACTCAATACAAGGTTGGCAGCAGAATAATATCAGACCTGACTTTGTTGCTGCAAAAAAGACAGCAGAGAATCATTTGGAATTGGTTTACATCATTGAAAGCAAAGGAGAGCATCTTCTCGGAAACATTGACACTACCTATAAAAAAAAGGTATTTGATGTAATGACAGAGCAGAAACAACTCAAAAACATTAAAGCATATCAGACACAAATTCCTTTTGAAGAATATGTGATTAATGACAAAGTTGAGTGCTATTTAATTGAGCAGGGAAAAGAAGAAGAAAAAATAAAAGAGATTTTAAAATGACGAAAAAGAAAAAAACTCCAAAGGGAAAATCAGGGAAGAACTCGTTTGTAATAGCCGTACTAAATGTTTTTCAACAGAATCCATACAAAGGCTATAATTTCAGGCAACTTTCCAAAATATTAGGAATTACCGACCGCCCAAGTAAAGAGTTGGTTAACAGGATCCTTGCAGATTTGGCAGAATCAAATGAGATCATTGAAATGAACAGGGGAAAATTTAAGTTACACCCGTCAAAAAATAGAGCCCTCAGTAGTAATGTAGTAACCGGAATTGTGGATATGAAGCAAACCGGAAAAGCCTATATCATAACTGATCAAATGCAGGATGACATTTATATTGCCGCCAGTAATACATATCATGCTTTCAATGGTGACAAGGTAAAAGTAAGATTATTCCCGTTGCGGAAAGGCAGAAAGATCGAAGGTGAAATTGTTGAAATCATTGATAGGAATAAAAAGCAATTTGTCGGAATTGTTGAAATATCAAAGAATTATGCTTTCCTGATACCGGACGATACCAATGTGCCGGTGGATATTTATATTCAGAAATCAGGACTTAAAGGAGCAAGGAACGGGAATAAGGCTGTAGCTGTAATTACAGATTGGCCGGAACATTCAAAGAATCCCTTCGGAGAAATAATCGAAGTGCTTGGCAATCCAGGCGAACATGAAGTGGAGATGAAGTCAATTCTTGCCGACTTTGATTTTCCATTGCGATTTCCTGAAAAAGCTGAAAGAGAAGCAAATGAAATACCGGTGGTTATTACTCCGGAAGAAATTAAAAAAAGACGGGATTTCAGGGATGTTTTTACCATCACTATTGATCCCCAGGATGCCAAAGATTTTGATGATGCCATCTCCCTGAAAAAGCTCAGCAACGGAAATATGGAAATCGGCGTTCATATCGCTGATGTCTCACATTATGTTAAGCCAGGGACAGCCATTGATAAGGAAGCTTATAACCGCGGCACTTCCATATATTTGGTTGACCGTGTGATCCCAATGCTGCCTGAAAAATTATCAAATGAAGTTTGTTCTCTCAATGCCAATGAAGACAAGCTTTGCTTTGCAGCTGTTTTTGAAATGGATGTTTCGGCGAATGTACTTGGGGAATGGTATGGCAGGACAATCATTAACTCAAACTTCCGGTTCAATTACGATGAAGTCCAGGAAATAATTGACGGAAAAGAGCACGCGTTCAGCCGGGATATATTAACGCTTCATAATCTGGCCAGCCAATTGCGGGAAGCGAGATTCAAAAAAGGAGCCATAGCTTTTTCCTCACAGGAGGTGAAATTCATGCTGGATGATAATGGGAAACCCGTTGGTGCCTATATAAAAGAACAGATGGATTCGAACCGGCTCATCGAAGATTTTATGCTGTTAGCCAATAAAAAAGTTGCTGAAAAGATCGGTAAAAAGCAGGGGCGGCAGGAGCCGAGAACTTTCGTTTACCGCATTCACGATGTTCCAAATCCTGAAAAACTGCAAACATTTTCCGAATTTGTGAATAAACTGGGTTACCGTTTAATCCTGGGATCAAGAAAATCATTGTCCTCATCACTTAACCAGTTATTCAGCCAGATCAAAGGAAAAGGTGAAGAAAATATGATAGAGAATATTGCTGTGAGGACCATGGCAAAGGCAGAATATTCAATCAATAATATCGGGCATTATGGGCTTGCTTTCGATCATTACACTCATTTTACTTCACCCATCCGGCGTTATCCTGATTTAATGGTTCACCGTTTGTTCGATTTGTACCTGAAAGAAGGGTCCTCTGTAAATCCGGTTGAATATGAGGAAAAATGCAAGCATTCGTCTGAAATGGAAAGGAAAGCGCTTCAGGCCGAACGCGCATCAATAAAATATAAACAGGCTGAATTTTTACTGGATAAGGTGGGTCAGGAATTTAACGGATTGATTTCAGGGGTAAGTAAATGGGGAATTTATGTCGAACTTGACGGAAATAAATGTGAAGGAATGATTTCAATCAGGTATATGGAAGATGACTTTTATTATCTGGACGAAGACAATTACAGGGTAATCGGACATCAGACAGGGAAAGAATTCAAGTTAGGCGATCCCATCAGGATCAGGGTTAAAAAAATAGATTTGGCTAAGAAACAAATGGACTTCGATCTTGCCTAAAGCGCATTGATATTGAGCGAAAAGATAAAATTATAGTACATCTTTATATGGAGCCCATTGTTTAATCCCACCCTGTAAATAATCATGAAAACAACAAATATCACTATATAAATCCATTTGACATGGGTTGCCTTTTTTTCACGTTCAAACGTTATGCTTGGTTTAGCATTGCGGTTTAAAAACACCGGAACTATTCCAAAGACCATAGTAACCAATGTCCCGGTTTCATAAGGCATATTGTTAGGGATTTTTATGAGCAATATAATTATTGTTCCTATGACCATAGGCAATGCCACCTGGAATAATAAAAACCGCAGCCTGTTTTCAGGCCTGACCCTGTAAGCTGATTTGGAGGTATCGAGGAACTTCGGAGCAGCATAGTAACCGATGTACCCAAGGATAAAAAGAAAAACCAGCGACATAAATATTTGCCAGAAAACATTCCAGTAAAGCCAGGCAGGGACATAACCAAATCCCTGATCGAACGAAACTCCTGATCCAAAGGCGCCGAGGAATAAATTAAAACCGTGCATTGCAATCCAGAGGAAAAAAAGCTTTAGGAATCCTTTAACCTTTGGACGTCCGCTCAAAAATCTGAAAAATAAAATTCCAATGATTAAAGAAATGACCGGTCCCGAAATTGTCGTTATGATGATATTTTGCCTCGACCATAATGGAGAGTAATCATTGAAGGCGAGATCGTAATAGAGCAATACCGAATCCAGTTTCCATTTTGAAGCAACTATAAGGACTGTGATCTGGTAAATTAGGTAAACCAGCAGATATGCAATTATAAAAATGGCAGTAGAATTAATGGAATAATAAAAGTAGTTCTTCTGCTGCTGCTTTATCTGATCCGTAACGTTTTCAGTAGAAAGTTCGGAAAACGGAACGTTACTTTTTTTCTTATAATCCGGGTAGAATTTTCTGATAAACTCGTACCATCCTCTTTTCCTGTTTTCACGTTTATGTTTTTTCCTAACTCTTTTTTTGTACTTATTCTTTCTTGCCTCACTCTTGCGCAAAGACATCTTTCTTCTGAATTCACTTAAACCGGACGTCCACAAATTTGGTTTGCTACCAAATCTCCTGCGATGATGTCTTTTCCGTTCTTTTGAAAAACCTGTAAATTCTTCCTTCTCAAGCAATGTTTGATCTCCCGCCTGACTTGGGCCGAGATATGGACGGTAATGTTTGGGTTCAGACTTGCCAGTCAGATTTTTAAAAAACTTTTTTATATTATGTCTGATCCGCCTGAAAAAACTTTTTCTTTTTCTATGTTCACTTCTATGTGACGATCTATGATTCAATCGTATTGGCGTTTTTTTTAAGTAGGACGCAAAGTTATTAATCTTTTTGTATTTTTACCCTTTTGAATTATTTTTTCTTTACCCTATAAGAATTATTAATAACCAGACTCTTAAATAATATGCTAAGGAATTTAATTTCAACAATAAAGGATTTAATAAAAAAATACCATTTGGATGCATTCAAGGAAGTCGCAATTTTTATGATCATCCTGCTCTTCTTTCATTTTCTGTTTAAGATTTTTACAAGTGATATAACCGCAAACCGTTTCTTTAACAGCTCATCAGAATGGCTTGCCGAAAGGGTGTTTTATGCAAGCAGGTGGATATTGGAAGCATTGAATGTAAAGATCACTTCATTTGAACAACTGGCTATCGGAGGCAGTATTAAAAATCGCGTATTTTATTATCCCGAAAATAATGGTTTCGTGAGTGTAAACCTGAGTTGTTCAGGGTTAAAGCAATTTTATCAGTGGGTAGTTCTGATGCTCCTGTACCCAGGGCCATGGAGGCATAAAGCATGGTTCATTCCTCTTGGTTTGATTGTAATCCACTTTGTCAACCTGTTCAGAATTGTGAGTATGACCTTTGTCACCATCCATCTCCCGGACCAGTGGGATTTTATTCATGACAACATTTTGCGTCCGTTTTTTTATGTCGTGATGTTTGCCTTCTGGGTATGGTGGAATGAAAAATTCTATTTGAAGAATAAAAAAAGAAATCAGGAAGCAATTTCATAACCTTTATCTGTTCCAGAGGTTGTATTTCAGGATGCACCATATTGTTCTGAATCCGTCTTTCCAGCCTATTTTTTTCCCTTCATAAAAGGATCGGCCGTAATATGAAATTCCTACCTCATAAATTTTCAGCCTGGGTATTCTTGAAATCTTTGCAGTTATTTCTGGTTCAAATCCAAACCTGTGTTCCTTTAATTCTATCTTTTTGAGAATCTCCGATTTGAATAATTTATAACAGGTTTCCATGTCGGTAAGATTTAATCCTGTAAATATATTCGAAATCAGCGTCAGGAATTTATTTCCGATGGTGTGCCAAAAAAACAATATTCTGTGAGGAAAGCCACCGATAAAGCGTGAACCGAAAACTACATCTGCAAAACCATTGACCATCGGTTGTAATAGCAGGTTATATTCAGCAGGATCATATTCAAGATCGGCATCCTGAATGATGATGTAATCACCTGTAGCAAGCTTGATACCTTTATGAATTGCCGCTCCTTTACCCCTGTTTATATCCTGGTCATACAAAATAATACCATCACCCGGATGCTTCGCAATATACTCAGTTATAATTTTATGTGTTTGATCCGTTGATTTATCATTTATTATAATGGTTTCTTTCCGTATATCGGAAATAAGTTTGGTATCCAATATTTTATCCAGAATATAAGTGATTGTACCGGCTTCATTATATGCAGGAATGATAATTGAAAGTGTCTTATTGTTCATACTTACAATTTATTACAGGTTACATTGTATTGATTGTAAATTGTCAACGCCCTTTTATCTTTTTACTTTTATCTTTTTACTTTTATCTTTTTACTTTTATCTTTTTACTTCCTAGGTTATCCAACTTTTATTCATGATAATAAATCCTTTTTACCCTCCTTGAAATACTGGTCAGCACCTCATAAGGAATGGTTTCAATATCTCTGGCGATCTCTGTTATCGGATGCTCCTTATCAAAAATAATCACCTCATCACCCTCATTAACTTTTATTCCTGTAATGTCAATCATGCACATATCCATGCAAACATTTCCAACAATCGGAGCGGCCATCCCATGAACATATAATTTGCCATTGCCGTTACTCAGTTTCCGGTTCAATCCATCGGCATATCCTACCGGTATGATGGCAATCTTCATTTCTTTTTCTGCTTTACCTGACCGGTTATATCCAATGGTTTCGCCGGATTTAATTTCTTTTATTTGTGATATTATGGATTTGAGGGTACTTACATTTTCAAGGCTTTCATTTTCATTATATGTAATCCCATAAAGACTGATCCCGAGTCTGACCATATCCATCTGTGCCTCAGGAAAACGGATGATACCGGCAGAATTGAGTATATGCGCAAGAATACCGGGATTGACATTTTTCCTGAATTTTGCTGCCATTTCATTAAATTGCTCAATCTGTTGCAGTGTAAAATTATCCTCGGCCGCATCTTCGCTGGCTGCAAGATGAGAAAATACCGACTGTACAAAAATGGTTTTCATGTCTTTAAGCCGTTGAACCAGAACTTCAATTTCTCCGGGCATAAAACCGAGGCGATGCATCCCGGTATCAAGCTTGATATGAACTTTTACAGGTTTATTTTCAACAATGATATTGGTTTGTATTTCTTTTTCCAACAGGTCTAAAGTTCGGAAACTGTAAATCTCAGGTTCAAGGTCATGCCTGATGATGGAATCAAAACTTTGCTGGTCGGGATTCATTATCATGATTGGAACTGTGATACCTGCTTTACGTAATTCAACACCTTCATCTGCATAAGCTACTGCAAGGTAATCAATCCGGTGGTATTGAAGGATATTTGCAATTTCAAAACTCCCGCTTCCATAAGAAAAGGCTTTGACCATACCCATGATTTTTGTACCCGGATTCAGTTTTTTACGAAAATATCCAAGATTGTTGACAATTGCGTTAAGATTGATTTCAAGAACAGTTTCATGAGCTTTTTGCTGCAACGCCTGGCTTATCTGCTCGAATTCGAACACACGTGCTCCTTTCAGCAGGATGCTTTCATTCTGAAAGGCGGAAAAGGAATATTGTCGAAGAAATGAATCCGTTGTCGGGAAAAAATACTTTTCAATATCAAATTTATCCTGCTGCTTATTGATTGCACTTCCGATCCCGATGAGTTTATTGATATTTTTTTTCCGGAGCAATACCCCTATTTCTCCATAAAGTTCATTGTCATCCTGCCCGCTTTGAAGAATATCCGAAAGTATAATGGTCTTTTTCTTGTGCTGGTTCTGCTGGTTCAGGAAATCAATGGCGATGTTGAGCGAAACAAAATCGGAGTTGTAACTATCGTTTATTATTGAACAATGATTTATGCCTTCCTTCATTTCCATACGCATTGCGATTGGCTGCAAGGTTTCCATTCGGTCTGCAATGATCTCATTTTCATAGCCCAAATATAGGAGAGTTGCCCAGCAAAGTATGGCATTTTCAGTCGAAGCGTCGTCGGTGAAAGGGATAGCGATGACAATTTCGTTATTCCTGAATTTTCCGGAAATTCTGGTTAAGTGTTTATCATGTACTACCTGATTGATGCGAAGGTCTGCTTCCTGTTTTTTACTCCAGGTAAAAGCTTCTATTGTGTTTAAAATTTCGGATTTAATGATAGTTTCCTGAATTTCCGGGTAATCGGGGCAATAAATAAGGGTTTTAACTTTGGTGAAGAGTTTTAACTTTTCACCGACTTTTTGTTTAATATTGATAAAATTCTCACTATGGGCAGGCCCTATGTTGGTAAATATTCCGATTGTCGGGTTTATTATCGGTTGAATCTTTCCCATTTCATCCGGTTCTGAAATCCCCGCTTCAAAAATACCCAGTTCACTTTCAGGTTCCAATTGCCAAACACTTAAGGGAACTCCAACCTGCGAATTAAAACTCTTGGGGCTTCTCACTATATTTTTATCAGGATTCAGTAATTGGAACAACCATTCTTTAACTATTGTTTTACCGTTACTTCCCGTAATTCCTATGACCGGTATATCAAATTTTTTTCGATGAAAAGCAGTGAGTTTATGAAGCGCTTTGAGAGTATTTTCGACATAAATACAATTTATTTCAGGAGAACAATAACTCTTATCCGAAATAATAAAATTCTTAATTCCTTTCTTTTCGAGTTCTGCAATAAACCTGTGGCCATCATTCTTTTTTGAAACCAACGCAATAAACAGGCATTTATCTGTTGATATTACTCGCCGTGAATCAATAAGTAAATCGGCAACAACATTATCCGTATGTCCTTTACCGATAATTCCGCCCTCGACTATAGCAGCGATTTCACCCATTGTATAATTTACCCTGTGCATGTATTGTTCCTAAGTGAATTCGATAAAATATCAGGAATTTATTTCATTAATCCTTTCTGAATTAAACAATTGTTGGTCCTCACCGGCAGTTTCAATTTCCTGTTTTTGCGAAGGTTGTTTATAGGGTAAAGTATCCTTATTTAGTTTTACGAATAATTCCCTGTTTTTATAAATATCAATAGCGGAATAGATGGCTTGTCGGAATGAATCGGGTGAAGCCAGGTTTTTACCGGCAATGTCAAAGGCAGTGCCGTGAGCCGGGGAGGTTCTAATGATCGGCAACCCGGCTGTAAAATTAATTCCCTCTTCAAAAGCAATGGATTTAAAAGGCAACATACCCTGGTCATGATACATGGCAAGAACAGCATCGTAATTGGTAAAATTTGAGGAGCCAAAAAAACCGTCGGCCGGATAAGGCCCGAACGCGAGTATGTTTTCGTCGAATGCTTTTTGAATGGCAGGACGGATGATTTCTATTTCTTCCCTGCCGATTAATCCCTCGTCACCTGCGTGGGGATTGAGGCCAAGAACAGCAATCTTAGGTTTGCGAATACCAAAGTCTTTCTGAAGAGTGGAATTCATCACTTTGATTTTACTTAATATGGTTTCCTGCGTAATATTCTGGCAAACATCTTTCAAAGGAATATGTCCGGTCACAACCCCAATCCGCAGGGTGTTGCCTACCATCAGCATCAGGTAATCCTTTGTACCGAACTTGCTTGCAAGGTATTCGGTATGACCCGAAAAATTAAATTTATCCGATTGTATATTGTATTTACTGATCGGCGCAGTAACCAGCACATCAATTTTGTGCCGGTTCAGATCCTCGATCGCCCTTTCAAGGGCATAGTAGGCAAGTTCACCTGCTACAGCCGATTGCTTCCCCATTTCTATTTTCACTTCATTTTCGTAACAATTTATTATATTGATTCTTTTGGGATTTGCATAATCAGCCTTTTTAATCAGGTTAAAATTCAATTCGGGAATATCGAATATTTTCCGGTAATAGGACGCAATTTTAGAGGAACCATAAACTACCGGTGTGAACACCTCAAGAACTCTTGAATCCTGGAGGGTTTTCATGATGATTTCATAGCCAATTCCGTTAAAATCCCCGTGGGTAATGCCCACCCTTATTTTGTTGCTTTCATGTTCTGAAGGATTCATGATTTTATAAATTAAAATTGATGCAAATTTATAAATAAGCGGATTGATTAAACAATTATACTTTAAACGGAATTAATCCGTACAATCTAAAAATATTATTGGAGGTATAAGGGATATAATGGTATAAGGGTAATAGTGGAAACTCTGTCTCACTGTTGGCAGGATGAACTCAGAACTCGGAACTGAAAACCCTATTTCCCTGATTTTTCATATTTCAATTTAACAGTCACGTGGACTTGTTTTTTATAAAATCAAAAAGAAGCCTCACTGTATAACCCGTTCCTCCGGCCGGAAAATAACTGTATGATTTCTCGGTGAATGCAGGCCCTGCAATATCAAGATGAATGAACGGGTAATCAGTAAAATGTTCCAGAAATTTTCCCGCAGTAATTGCTCCGCCTTCTGCGCCTCCGATATTTTTAATATCGCCTACCTCCGATTTGATCAGCTCTTCATATTCCTTCCAAAATGGAAATTCGACTATGCGTTCGTAAACCGCCTCCCCGCTTTTTTTCAAACGTTTGAATTCATTTTCGGCTTTCGACTGCATGGCAACAATGCCGTATTTACCAATGGCTCTTTGTGCAGCGCCGGTAAGAGTTGCCACATCAATCACCAGCGCCGGTTTATATTTTTTGGCATAACTCAAAGCATCGGCAAGTATCAGCCGTCCTTCAGCATCGGTATTGATCACCTCCACTTTAGTTCCGTCGTGCATGGTAATAATGTCGCCGTTCACATAAGCATTTCCACCTGTTCGGTTGTCGGTCGCCGGGATGAGTACGATCACATGGACGGGAAATTTTGCTTTTACAATGGCATACAGAGCGCTTGCCACTGCTGCGGCTCCGGCCATGTCGCACTTCATATTATTCATGTAATCACCCGTTTTGATATTCAGCCCGCCGGTATCAAAAACAACTCCTTTTCCCACAAAAACATAAGGTTTGCTGTTCATAGCATTTTCCGGTTTCCATTCCATGATCGTGAAAGTGGGAGGATCAATGCTGCCTTTGTTTACAGCAAGTAATCCGCCCATCTTCAGGGCTTCAATTTTCTTTTTGTTCAGAACCTCAACCTTAATTCCGGTCATTTTACCCAAAGCCTCCATCTCTTCTGCAAACCGCAAAGCATTCAGGTATGCAACAGGTTCATTCACAAGGTCGCGGCAACGACAGGTAGCATCAATCATGATGTTGAGGTAATCTATTTCGTTGTCACTGATACCTGATGAACAAACATCAATTGAATTGAGTGTATTAATTTTTTCGGAGAGATCTTTTTTGTATTTCAAAAACTGGTAGTTGGCCAAAGCCATTCCTTCCGCAAAGGCAAGGCATTCCTGTGGCTTATTTTCACCATCCAAAACTACAACTCTGTGCAATTTGTTTTCGTTGATTGCACCTAAAAGCTTTGCACCGGTGATACGGTAATTTTCAAGCCGGAGGGAGTATTCTTTTTCCTTTTCAATAAAAACTATAAAGACCGATCGTTTAATGCGGTTGAAAGCAAACACTTTCTTTTTATGCTCTCTGTGGTGCAGTTTTATATAATTGATTTCTTCCAGGCTCAGGTCCTTATCACTGAGTTGTTTAGGATCGGATAAAAGAAAAATTAAATTATCCCTGGCTGAATATTTTTCGATGGTATTAATTATTGTTTGCATTTTATCTGAAGTTGGAATAAAGAGGGCAAAGATAGGTGAAAATTGGTACAAGGTTCAAGGTTTTAAGTTCCAGGTAGTGTCCATGTATTGGAGAAAGTACCCATTTAAAATATAACGGTCGCTTTAGTTCAAATACATTTTCAGATGTCCCTATCCTGCGCCTATAATTCAGTCGCTCTATGGGGTGATACATGACTCTTGTTTTTACAGGTTTTTGCTCCGGAAAAAGTTCTATTTTTATATCCTGAATTAATTTTGATGTCAAAAATTTTCGCCCTCGTTGATTGCAACAACTTCTACACTTCCTGCGAAGTCATCTTCAATCCTTCGCTCAAAGGAAAACCGGTGGTTGTGCTTTCCAATAATGATGGCTGTGTGATCGCCCGTTCCGAAGAAGCCAAAAAAGCTGGTATTAAAATGGGCATCCCTGTGTTCGAAATCGGCGACATCATCAAAAAACACAAAGTCCATGTGTTTTCAACCAATTATGCCTTGTATGGTGATATTTCGCAACGGGTAATGACAACACTTGCAGGCCTTGCCTCTGAAATTGAAATTTACTCTATTGATGAAGCTTTCCTCGATCTGAGCGGAATACCGGCTGACAAGCTGTTTACAGCTGCAAAAAAGATCAGGGAAAAGGTTTTCCGCTGGACCGGCATTCCTGTCTCGGTGGGAGTGGCTCCAACCAAAACCCTGGCTAAAGTTTCCAATCAGATTGCGAAATCGGATGCTCAATACTCTGGTGTTCTCGATTTTATAAGCCATCCGGCGAAGGATGAACTGCTCAGTCAGTTTCGGGTTGGAGAAATCTGGGGTGTTGGTGAAAAATATGAGGAGTTTTTCAGGCGAAGCAATATCTGGTCCGCTTTGGATCTTAAAAATGCCGATGAAAACCGGATGAAAGAACATCTGGGTGTTATGGGCCAAAGGCTGGTTCTCGAATTAAGAGGAACTGTCTGTTATCCCATCAACCAGAATCCTGACACCAAAAAAGAGATATGCACTTCGCGCTCATTCGGGCATCCTGTCGAAACATATCAGGAGCTTGAACAAGCGACGACTTCCTATGTTTCAAAGGTTGCGGTAAAACTAAGGAATCAAAAATCGTTAGCCCAGTCGCTGCTGATCTTTATCATGACAAATAAATATGCGAAAGGCCCGAAATACGTGAACTATAAGATTGTGCGGTTGCCGACAGCATCAAACCAAACGCGCGAGCTGATCCATTATGCGTTGGTCGCATTGAAGCAGTTGTACCGAAAAGGCTATCTTTACAAAAAATCCGGGATAGTGGTTTCGGAAATTATTCCCGAAGAAGGCCAGCAATCGGCATTATGGGACGATACGAACAGGGAGAAGAACAAACAACTCATTAAAGTGATTGACCATATAAACCGAAAAGCTGGTTTAGACAAGATCAGGTTTGCAGTGCAGGGAGCGGATGAAACCTGGAAGATGCGGCAGGAAAATCTTTCACCGCATTATACCACGAGGTGGAGCGATGTTCTGGTGGTAAACATGGATAAGGATTGACTAAAACCTGAAACTTGAAACCTGAAACCTGAAACATGGAACCTTGAACTAACCTATGTGCGGAAGATTCTCTTTTTCACCCCTGGCAAAGATCATCGAGGACCGCTTTGATGTAAGAGTGGACAGTACGCGGTACAAACCTCGTTATAACAGCGCTCCTTCGCAGGACCTGGCAGTGATCCCGAACATCAATCCGGGCGAACTCAGCTTTTATCGCTGGGGGCTAATCCCATTCTGGGCTAAGGATAAAAATATCGGTAACAAAATGATCAACGCTAAGGCGGAAACTATCGCTGAAAAACTATCCTTTAAAAATTCGCTGAAACGAAAAAGATGCCTTGTGCTCAGTGACGGCTTTTACGAATGGAAAACAATAAGCCCTAAAGAAAAGAAACCTTATCGGATCACATTCAGAGATAACGGCTTATTTGCGATGGCAGGAATCTGGGATAGCTGGAAGAATGAAGAGGGTAACCTGATTAATTCTTTTGCGATAATAACAACAACTCCAAACAAGCTGATGGAAAACATCCATACCCGTATGCCTGTAATCCTTGACCGGAAAGATGAAAAATCCTGGCTTATTAGTGACAATTTGGTATTGTTGAAATCGCTTCTTAAACCATACCCGGATGAAGAAATGACTGCATTTCCGGTTTCAAAGCTGGTGAATTCACCGGCGAATGATTCACCGGAAGTCCTGAATCCTGTTGAATATCTGTTTTAAAATTCTTTTAATCATTTTAGGCTAAAGCAATTAGATTTACCACAAATCAATTTTGCGATTGATTTATTGAGTTAAATTAACTGACCAGCAAGTTGCACCCCCTTATATCGCTGTTATCGAAACGGCCGAGTACCTCAAAACTGCCATCCTCCCTGGTTTTACCCAAATCCTGTGTTGCAATGAATGAGCAGGAATATAGATTTGCGAGGTCTATCACATTGATTCCTCCTGTTTTACTATGACCCAAAAGTGTTTTAGGATCATTGGTATCGCGGATCAAAATTTTCATCCAGGGCGGACTTCGGAAAATACCGTCATCATTTGAATAAGATTGCGATAGCAATTCAGTCATGCCATATTCGGAATGAATATTCCTTACATGGAATTTGAATTTTAAAACTGAATGTAACTCCTCACGGACCATTTCTTTTCGCCGTCCTTTCATCCCGCCGGTCTCCATGACAATCAAATTTGGGTTGTTCAAATTATAATTCAGGGCAATATCAAGCAATGCATAACCGACTCCTAACAGAATGATTTTCCGTTCACCGGAATTTTGAAGCAATAAATTCAAGTCTTGCGATTTATCGAAATAAAATCCGCTCTTCACATTTTCACTCATCCTGATCAGTTTATCCGCCATATAGATGAGTGACGAATCCTGGCGCTCAGTACCCAAAGGTAATAAAGCGAGTATCAGGTATTGCCGGGGATCACCATAAAAGATATCAAAGGAGGTCAGAAAACTTTTTTCATACAGACCGGTTTCAGCGATGTAATGAGTACTTTTTTTACTTCCGGTGGTGCCACTGCTTAAGAATTGTATTTCCGGTTCATGATCACTGCAATAGATTTTTTGAGTTTTAAAAAATTCTACCGGTAAAAAAGGAATTTCACTTATCTGTTCAGGATATTTTTGCCCCGGATTTAAAAGGTCAACAAAATCATGATATACCTTATTGCGGAGATACTGATAATGAAATATTTCAAGAGCTATCCCGTTAAAATCACTGACGGAGTTAATGCCGAATATTTTGTTTTTAAGTTCGCTGATTTTCATAATAAATATGAAAGTTATGGTGTAAAGATAAAGTGAAATGAAATTTGAATAATGAAATTTTATATTTTTACGAAAATTCTATGATAAAGCTTAAATTAAAATATCTGACCTGTTTGCTCATTGTAGGAGGGATGGTATATTCATGCCAAAAAAAGGAAGAATATCCGATTACACCTGAAATCAAATTTGAAAGTCTTTTAAAAATATTTAATCCGGCTACGATGGTTTACGACAGGGGCGTTTTCAAAATTTCATTCAAGGATGGCGATGGTGATATCGGATTGAATGAAAGCGATGTGCTTCCACCTTACGATTATAACTTCTTCATTAGCTATTATGAATTGCAAAACGGAGACACTATCAGAGTGATCATCGCGGATTCAAATGAATTCAACGCCCGGATACCGGTTCTAACGCCTGAAGGAGCCAATAAATCAATAAAGGGGGAAATTGAAGATACTTTATTTATCTATAATTATCAGTCGGAGTTTGATACAATAAAGTTTGATGCCTATATACTCGACAGGGCTTTGCATCAAAGTAATATTGTGACTACAGGATGGTTTATCAGAAACTGACAGAATCAATAAAATTGGAATTATTTAATTTGTTTTTCGAAATAACTCAAAAAACTCACAATAAGAACTACAAAAAATCCGTAAATCTTGAAATTCATATTTTTTGTCACTAATTTTGTAATATTAATTAATCACATAAAAATTTAAAATTATGAAGAAGTATTTACCCTTAATTGCAGCAGTGATATTTTCGATATCATCTGGATTCTCACAGATTCTTTATGAAGATGATTTCGAATCTTACAACGTTGGGGATTACCTGGCTGTTGAAAATCCTACATGGTGGACTACCTGGTCGGGAACGCCGGGCAGCGGTGAGGATGCGGTTATTTCCGATGACTTTGCCTCCAGCGGAACGAAATCAGTAAAAGTTGCCGGTGTAACTGATGCCGTATTATTGTTGGGCGATAAAACTACAGGCAAATATCAGCTTACTTTTAAAGTTTATCTTCCGACCGGTTTCGGTGGTCATTACAACTTACAGCACTATGAAAGCCCGGGCATTGAATGGGCTTACGAGGTTTATTTTGGTGCATCAGGCTCCGGATACCTGAATGCAGGTTCCAACTCAGTTGCCAGCTTTAATTTTACCCATGATACATGGATTGATATTGCCAATGTAATTGATCTTACCAATGACTGGACTGAGTTGTATATTGGTGGTAACCTGATATATGAATGGCCTTTCAGTTGGCAGGCTGGCAGTCAATCAGGATTGTTACAGCTTGGCGGTGTGGATTTCTACGCTGGTGCTCCAACAGGTGATACACCCACGTATTATTTCGAGGATCTTGTTTTTGAAACTGTTCCCGAGCCACTATACGAAGATGATTTTGAATCCTATACAGTTGGCGGATATGTTGCCGTTCAGAACCCGGACTGGTGGACAACCTGGACCAATCAACCCGGAAGCGGAGAGGATGCATTAATTTCAACTGAACAGGCTTTAAGCGGCAATCAGTCAGTTAAAGTTGACGGAGTTACCGATCTTATTCTTAAAATGGGAGATAAAACTTCCGGGAAATATCAACTCACTTTCCATTATTACATTCCTTCAGGCTTTGGCGGATATTTTAACATACAGCACTTTGAAAGCCCGGGAATTGAATGGGCTTATGAGGTTTACTTCGGCGCTACCGGCGGAGCATATCTGAATGCCGGTTCCAATTCGGTAACAGGATTTAATTACCCCCACGATACCTGGATGGAAATTGATAATATTATTGACATTGACGGTGACTGGACAGAACTTTATGTTGACGGTACACTAATATATGAATGGCCTTTCAGCTGGCAGGCTTCATCCCAAACAGGAACCTTACAGCTTGGAGGAGCTGATATTTATGCCGGAGCACCTACCGGTGAAACCCCCAAATACTATATGGATGATCTGGCATATATTCAACTGGAAGGAGGAATCGGTGCACCGGTTATTAATGTTGATCCCGTATCAATTACCGAATCCATACAAGCAGGACAAACTTCTTCACAAACACTTAGCATCAGCAATGTTGGAGAACTTGACCTGGAATATGAAATCCATGTTGCATATACTGATGGTTCAAAAGCAACTTCTGCAAATCCATCAACAGGAACCACAAAGGTTGTTCTTTCAAATGTAAAAGCTGACCCAACGCCCAATCCAGGCGGAAGCCCTGAACCAAACGATGATGTTACACTGCATTATGACGGCGATAACTCTTCGGCTATTGGATTAACAAGCGGAGGAGCTATGCGCTGCGCGGCAGTGTTTACACCTGCTGAACTTCAAAATTATGCCGGTATGGAGCTATCGGAAATTGAAGTTTATATTAATGAGGATCCGATTTCATTTAAGGTACAGGTTTATAATTATGGTTTACCAAATATTCCGGGACCCGGTGATATGATACTTGAACAAACCTTTAATCCTTCAGCCACTGCATGGAATACAATATCCCTGAATACACCTGTATTTATCGGTGGTTTTGATATCTGGGTAGGATATTGGGTTGATCATACTGCAGGCACTTATCCGGCAGGATGTGACGCAGGCCCTCATCACCCTAATGGTGACTGGATTGCAGCCGGCCCGGGATGGCATCACCTGTCTGATGAACCCACATTGGATTTTAACTGGAATATCAGGGCTACACTTACCGGCGATCCTATGATTCAATGGCTTTCTGTTAATCCTTCTTCCGGAACTGTTGCCGTTGGCGCTACCGAAGATGTAGATGTGGATTTTGATGCCAGCGATCTTACTGTCGGATCATACAATGCTGAATTGGTAGTTGACAATACCGACCCTGAAAATAGCCAGGTTGTTGTTCCTGTTACACTTGACGTCCAGGTCGGTATTGATGAAAATGACCTGATCGGTGTAATGATCTATCCTAATCCGGTTGTTAATACGATTAATATTGAATCAGATCATAAGATTCTCTCTGTTGAATTAATTAACCTGATGGGACAAAAAATCCTTTGGCAGGAATTGAATACTGCTTCCGGCCAAATCGAAACAACAAACCTGAAAGCCGGAACTTATATAATTAAAGTAGAACTGGAAAATGGAGTGGTTTCAAGAAGAATTAATGTAAATTAAGCAGAAAAATAATTATCATTTGGAAAAAGGGGGGGCTACGTCTCCCCTTTTCCATTTTACCCCTTACTAAATTCAGCATTATGGAAGAATATCAGATTTATACCGGTGGCCGCTTTATCAAAACGGATACAGTTTTGGATATAAGAAATCCATACAACAGTGAAATTATCGGAAGAACGTGGCTTGCGGGCTTAAATGACCTTGAATTTGCTATAAAGCAAGCTCAGAGTATCGAAAAAGAACTTCGGGCGCTTCCATCTTATTTTAAATATGAAGTTTTACAAAAAATAGCTTTTACAATAAAAAACGAGAAGGAACAATTTGCCCGGATTCTTTGTCTTGAATCAGCAAAACCGATTAGATACGCTCTGGCTGAAATTGACAGAGCAATTCAGACTTTTATAGTTGCCTCGGAGGAATCAAGACGCCTGCCAAAAGAATATATAGATTTGGACTGGACTCCGGCAGGGGCTGATAAAGAAGGTTTCGTAAAGTATTTTCCCATCGGATTGGTTGGCGGAATATCTCCTTTTAATTTTCCATTAAACCTTGCAGTGCACAAAATTGCACCGGCTATTGCTGCCGGTTGTCCGGTTATCTTAAAACCATCCTCTCTTACGCCTTTATCTACATTAAAACTTGCAACAATTATCAACGAAACAGAATTACCTAAAGGAGCGGTCTCCGTTTTGCCGATGGATCGGAATACCGGTAACCGCCTTGTTACCGATGACTGCATCAAATTATTGAGCTTTACAGGTTCTCCTGAGGTAGGATGGAAAATGAAAAGCCAGGCAGGCAGGAAAAAAGTAGTACTCGAATTAGGAGGAAACGCAGCTGTAATAGTCACAGAAACGGCCGATATAAAATCAGCAGTTGATAAATGTGTCGTAGCCGGATATTCTTATTCCGGGCAGGTTTGCATTCATGCCCAACGCATCTATATTCACAAAACTGTCTTTGATGATTTTGCTGAAGAATTTGTCAGAAAGGTAAAAATATTAAAAGCAGGCGATCCTCTGCAAATGGATACAGAAATTTCAGTGATGATTGATGTGCTTAATGCTAAGAGGGTTGAAGAATGGGTAAGTGAAGCAGTTGCTGAAGGCGCAGTATTAGTCGCAGGAGGAAAGCGTGAGGGATCTTTTTTTCACCCGACAATTCTTTCAAATACCAAAAATAACATGAAGGTCTGTTCACTGGAAATCTTTGGCCCGGTGGTCACCTTAGAATCCTACGACAATTTTTCGACCGCAATATCTATGGTAAATGAGGGCCGGTTTGGATTACAGGCAGGGATCTTTACCAATGACCTTAACCAGGCGAATCAGGCTTTCGGGTGGCTCCATGTTGGAGGTGTAATTGTCAATGATGTTCCTACCTTCAGAGTTGATCACATGCCTTATGGAGGTGTGAAAGATTCAGGTATGGGACGAGAAGGGATAAAGTATGCAATAAGAGACATGATGGAAGCTAAGATCCTCGTAAAAAATCGCTAACGATCGTTGCTGAAAAACTTCTGTCAATGAATTAAATGCTTTGAATTTAAATCAGTGAGAAAATATTTACTTATAAATATGGAATTCCATTTCATCAATCTAAAAAAGTTGTAATTTAGTTCGGTCAATTGAGAAGATGTAATATGCAAATTATCTGTTAATGAATGGTTTAATATACTCCAGCAATAAAGTTATACATACCTAAATTTTTATTAAAATGAAAAAGTTTACAATTTTTTGGCAGTTGATGATGATCCTGGCATTATCATCCTCGGTGCTATTAGTACAGGCACAGAAAAATGTATCTGCTGAAAGGGCACCGGATAATTATCAGATTTGCGATGAGCAATTGAAAATTCTTACCGAAACTGGTTTTACAAGCGACCAGTTAAAGATACTGGAAACAAATGGAATTGATATTAAACTTCTGCAGGATAAAGATTATATTATTAAAGCAGAAGAAATATTAGGGATTTCAAGTACTGTAATTTTTAATAAAAGCAATGGTACTCCTTCTCCGTCTGATCCTGTTTCAGTATATACATTTGATCAAACCATCGGAACCTTTATTCCAATTACAGGTGGTACAATATTAGGAACAACAACCTCAGATGATCAGTATTTTATTGATCCTGCAGTTCCACAAGGCGGAACTACAAAAACAGGTCCCGGTTTTCCAATAGGTTTTAATTTCGACTATAATGGCTATACATTTGATGTGTTTGGAATCAATAACAATGGATGGATGGCACTGGGTCAAACCTCTTTGTCTCCTTCTATGGATATGAATTCAACCAGTGGATATACACCATTAAGCTCTGTTGCAGTCAATACACCTGATTACTTAAGGTCCAGAATAGCTGCAATGGGAAGAGATATTCAGGCACAGGCCGGAGCAGAATTGAGAATTGAGACAATTGGTACCGAACCCGATCGCATACTTGTAGTTCAATGGATTGGTTATAAGAAATACGGGACATCCGGAACAGGTGATAATTTTAATTTCCAGATACGGCTTTACGAAACTTTAAATGTTATTGAATTGGTTTATGGTACTGTGACCAATAATGCAACAAGTACAACGGTACAGGTTGGCCTGGGAGGGAGTGTTTCATCCGACTTTTTTAACAGAACCACAACAACCGATTGGAATGCTACAACTGCCGGGGTAACCAATACAGCCGCCTGCACTATCAGTGAAAGTGTATTTCCCTCTGAGGGTTTGACGTTTATTTTTAATCCTCCGCCGGCTGGTTCTCCGGGCTCTCCTATAAATCCGATACCGGCTAATGGAGCACCTAGTGTGGCCATTTCTACTAATTTAACCTGGGATTTTGGTTCACTGACTGAAACCTATGATTTGTACTTTGATATTGTGAATCCTCCACTGCTTAAAGTGGTTGATAATGCAGTTGCAGGAGTAAGTGGTTTATATGATCCACCCACAGACCTGAATTATTCTATTCCTTATTACTGGCAAGTTGTTGCCCGTAATTCAAGCAAACTCGAAACTGTTGGCCCGGTTTGGTATTTTTCAACGGAATGCGGTACTATTATTCCGCCATTTTATGAAGACTTTACAACCTATACCGGCACTGCCCCACCTCCGGCCTGCTGGCTTGAAGCCGATGACGGCGATCCTACAACCGGACCTCAATCCATCGGAACAAGTCTTTGGCTGCAGGACAATTTTGGAAATGTACCGGGCAGTTCCAACTGTCCTAAAGTAAATCTCTATTTTAATAATAAACATGAATGGCTGATCACTCCTCATTTTGACCTTTCCGTTGGTAATTATGAAGCTGTTTTTGACATTGCACTTACAGATTGGAATAATAGTGATCCGGCAGTCATGGGATCGGATGATCAAATGATGTTCCTTATATCACCGGATGCCGGAACAACATGGACCATATTGCAAACCTGGGATGTATCCACACCCGTTTCGAATGTGGGTGAAACCGTGCATATTCCGCTATTGGGTTATAATCAAACCGATGTCGTTTTTGCATTTTGGGCTAACGACGGACTGGTTAACGATATCGAAGATTATGATTTCTTTATTGACAATCTTAATGTCCAGGTGCCGCCGACCTGTCCTCAGCCAATTGCGCTTAGTGCAACTTTCATTGCTGCTACATCCGCCGATTTGTTGTGGACTAGTTTTTCCGGCCTCTCCGACATCGAGTTCGGTCTTGCCGGATTTCCTCCTACAGGAATTCCGACTTATTCGGGTGTTGTCAGCCCGTTTAATGTTACCGGGCTTTCAGCGGTCACCGACTATTCATTCTATGTAAGAGACGACTGCGGTGGCGGTGATGTAAGCCTCTGGACGGGTCCTTACACCTTTACAACACAACCCTCATGCCCTCAACCGTTTGACCTGGGAGCGGCAAATGTAACAATGACATCTGCGGATCTTATTTGGACAAGCTTTTCCGGGTTATCTGATGTTGAATTTGGCCCGTCAGGATTCGTTCCTACAGGAATTCCAACCTATACCGGAGTTGCAAGTCCTTACAATGTCAGCGGATTAAACTCTGCTTCACCCTATGATTTTTATGTTCGCGATGATTGCGGTGGCGGTGATTATAGCTTTTGGACAGGGCCTTTCACTTTTTTAACCAATCCGGGTTCGCAAACTTTACCGGTTGTTGAAGACTTTGAAAGCGGATTTGTTTATTTCAACAATGCAGCCGGAAATAATGCCGATTGGAGCATAAATAATGCTTATTATCATTCGGGTGCACAGTGTGCAATTAATGTTTATGGTAATTCCCAAACCAATATTCTGCACGAAACCGGGATTATTGACCTCTCGGCTGCGACGATTGTTTGGCTGGATTTCTGGCAAATCGCAAAAACAGAAGGTAATTATGATCATTGCATTATTGAAGTATCCACTGACGGAGGCTTGAATTATACACCATTACCGTTGTCAACCTATACTGGAAGCGGAAATTACCATGTACCTACTGCCAATGCTCCCTATGAAATATGTTTTGATGAAGATTCTTATACCCTCTGGGGCACAGGTTCCGAAATTCCTGATAATTCAACATGGTGGCAGCACGAAACCTTTGATCTTAGCGACTACCTTACTTCAAATGTCAGAATCAGGTTCAGGCTGCATACGGATGGTAGTATTATCAGATTCGGCTGGCTCCTCGATGATATTTTAATTTATGAGCCTGCCTATGGAACTTTAGCCGGAACAGTAACCAACGCTGCAAACAGTAATCCAATCGAAGGTGCACAGATCAGTGTGGGATTGCTTAGTACTTTATCCGGAACGGATGGAACTTATTCCATACCCGGAGTATTGACCGGGACCTGGAATGCTCTGTGTACCAAATCAGGCTTCAATCCTGTGACCGCTTCGGTAACCATAGTTGAAAATCAAACAACTACACAGGATTTTGTTCTTACAGAACCCGCATTCGTTGTGACACCACTTATTATTAATGATACGCTGGAACCTAACCAATTGCTGGATGATTACGTGAATGTCTCCAATCCAGGCTTGGGCACAGTTGACTGGAGCGCCGGTGTTGTAGTTTCCGGCGAAGACGGTACGGATGCCCTGTTCGACCTTTTGTTTGACTGGCCGGTAGGCGTTGGAGGTGGAGAAGCAGGCATTGAATGTGATGGCAACTACATTTATACCACCAAATGGAATGGATCAGAGTTTTATAAATATGATCTGACAGGAACCTATATCGGTCCGTTTACCTGCGGCGCAGCAGGCTCAATCCGTGACCTTGCCTATAATGGAACCTATTTTTACGGCGCTGCGGCAGCTACAACTGTATTTGAAATGGATTTTACAACACAAACTGTAGTGAGTTCATTTACTGCACCTATTGCAGTCAGGGCTCTGGCGTATAATGAAGATGATGATGTTTTTTACGGAAACAACTGGAGCGATGCTATCACCATGTTTAATAGTTCAGGTACAAACCTGGGCAGTTTTCCATGTGGCCCGATCGGAACAGATTATTATGGATTTGCTTATGACAATGTAACCGCCGGTGCACCATACCTCTGGGGTTATGCTCAAACAGGGACAACACTGAATGAGCTGATTCAGATTCAGTTGCCATCAGGTGTTGAAACTGGAGTCCAGTTTGATGTGGGTAGTGTTGCTGCCGTTGGAACGGGTATCGCTGGTGGTCTCGCAATTACAGGAGAAGTATATCCCGGGTATGTAATTCTTTTAGGAACCTCTCAGAATGTAGATATATGGGGTCTTGAATTAGTTCCATACGGTCCGCAATGGCTGACCATCGAGCCGAGCGGTGGTACACTCGGAGCAAGTGCGAATGAAGATATGACCCTTCATTTTAATGCAACCGATTTACTTCCCGGAGTTTATGAAGCTGAAATTCACTTCACTACGGATCCGGATGTAGGTTCACCCATTGTTGATGTAACTATGGTCGTTGAAGGCCTTATCCCGCCTGTTAACCTTACTGCTGGTTATGAATGTACCAATGTAAATCTGGGTTGGGAAATGCCCACCGGAGGAACGCCGGATAGCTGGAATATTTACAGAGACGGTGTTTTGCTCGCGAATTCAACTACAATGTCCTTTACCGATGAAATGGTAATGCCGGAAGTTGAATATGGTTATTATGTCAGAGCTGTTTATGCGGGAGAGGAATCCATGCCTTCAGCCACCGAATCAATCACTGTACCCGTACCTCCTGACCTTGAAGTTCCGTTTATTGACGGTAATGCAAGCGGTATGTCTGCAATAATTGAATGGGAGGCGCCTACAGGATGTCTTGTTCCGGATGGATATAATCTTTACAGGGACGACGCGATGATCAACACATCATTAATTACTGAACTTACTTATACCGATCCTGATCTGGAATCAGGATTCTATGAATATTATGCAACAGCTGTTTACTACTTTGGAGAATCTGATCCCTCTGATCCGACCTATGTACTGATCGTTGGCATTGAAGAAGTGAATGCAGGTTCATTGCAGGTTTATCCAAATCCTGTTTTAAATAGTTTAAATATTAATTCCGGTGTTGCCATCCAAAGCATCAGGATTTATAATAATACAGGAAACTTAATACAGGAAATAAAAATCAATGCGTTGTATTATAACCTGGATGTAAGCAATTTTGATAGTGGAATCTATTACCTTGGACTGACTACATCTGAAGGAAATATTTCCAGAAAAATTACTGTCCGATAATGCTTATAAATTTTTATCGGCTTTCTATCATTAATTAATGATCTCCAAATACCGGAGGCCGGTCTGATGACCGGCCTCCGGTATTTTTGGTAGCCGGGTCCGCAATATAAAATTTATTTTCTGAAATGAAAAAAATTACTTTATTTATCCTTGTTATTTAATAATTGTATAATTTAGTGACTTTATTTTATCAACATGTCACCTTGTGGTACTACCCGGTATGTAATCAATCAAATAATATCAATAAATTAATTTATTCATTAACCTAAAAATTATGTGTATGAAAAACTGTTACAAATTACTCGTCCTGGTAATTTCGTTTGTGATAGTAGCATCCGGTGTTTTTGCGCAGAATGAACTTTCACCGAAATTAAAAGGTAAGCTGGAAACTAAAGTTAAGCCTCAAAAACCTCCAACTGAACATAAGGCTTCACCATTGACTAAAAGTACTCTGATAAATACAGAGTCCATGAGCCAGAGAGAGATGGCACAAATATCTCAACCGGCCAATATCAAAAAAAGCGAAACATCGCCTGATGCTACGGATTCTTTTTGCGCTCCCGCATATACTACTGGATGTGCCGAGGGTGATGGATTCACTGATTTTGCAGTCGAAGCGATCCAGAACATGGGAAACGGCTGTGCCAACCTGAATGGAATTGGATGGTCGGAATATTATGGACTTGGCCCTGCGATCCTTATGCCGGGCTTCATTCATACGTTTACTATGGCAACAGGCTATTCAAACCAGTATGTAAATATCTGGATAGATTTTAATGATGATGAAATCCTTACTGCAGATGAAATTATTTTGGCTGATTTCCACATGGAAACAGTTGGAACCTTGTATGATGTGAATGTGACGATCCCTGCGAATGCGATTCCCGGTCAGCACGCCATGCGCGCAATGGCTGTATATGCATCTACATTCACGGATCCATGCGGTGCTTATTATTACGGTGAGGCTGAAGACTATACCGTGATCATAGGAGTACCCGATTACGGCGATATTGAAGGATATGTCACCGAAAACACAGGCGGTGCTCCAATAGCCGGTGCATTAATCAGTATCAACAATGGCATGTACACCGCAACATCGGCTGCCAACGGATTTTACGAATTGATTGATGTCCTGGTAGGAACCTGGAATGTCAGTTGTACCCAAATTGGCTATAATCCGGCCTCCGCAACGGCAATTGTTACAGTAGGACAAACCACTACAGTTAATTTTGCCCTTACGGCTCCAACAATGGATATAACGCCTGCTTCAATTGATGTTGTGGTTGATCCTTTTGGAACAGCTACAGAATTTGTTGATATTGATAATAACGGAGATGGTTCACTGGGATGGAATGCTCAGATTGAGATGATCAGTGATGGTAAAGTTGTTGCTGATCTTTTGAAAGGATCACAGGCTTTCGGCTTTGATGTGAACAATTATTTATTTATTACATTCGATACCGATGATCCTGCAACATTAACAACTATCGGAACAACAACATTACAGCCCTTTGGCGGTGATTTCGACATGGTGAATTCCGATTTCATGTATGTTATTGATTATCCGACCCTCAGCTTATATACGATTGATGTCGCTACCGGAATATCAACCCTTATTGCACCCCTTTCAGGAATTACCGGCGCCCAGATGATAGCAGGAATGGCCTGCGACAAGACAACAGGGGTTATGTACGTTTCGACAACCGATATTACATATTCGGATCTTTATACCCTTGATCTTGCCACCGGAGTCCTTACCCTTATAGGAACGACCGGAATACCTGGCCTTATTGATATTGCTATTGATGGCACCGGGACCATGTACGGCTGGGATTTATTGAATGATGAAGCATTTATTATTGATAAATCTACCGCCGCTTCCACCTACCTCGGGCCTCTCGGATACGATCTGAATTATGCACAGGGTGGAAATTGGGATCCAATATCCGATCAGATCTATCTGGCTGCTTATGCCGGTGGCGGACAATTAATGACATTGGATAAAGTTACGGGTGCTTTAACTTATATAGGTCCTTTAGGAGCCAGTGTTGAAGTTGACGCACTTGCTTTCCCGGGAGCTGCTGAGAATTGGATTGCAATAGATCCGAACGGAGGAACAGTGGGTGCAGGCGGTACAATGCAGATGGCAGTGAATTTTGATGCACTGGATATTATTGCCGGTACAGTAAAAACAGCAAATATTCATTTTACTTCAAATCCGAATGTGGGTACTTTTACTATTCCTGTAACAATGACGGTAGGTAACCTCGCATTCGGTCACATCACAGGTACAGTTGTTCTCGGCGGATCATTACCTTACAATATCGGTGATGTTACTCAGGTTGTCGTGACTGCTGGTCCATATTTTGCTTCTCCCGATGTATCCGGGTTCTACGATATTACCGCTTATCCGGGAACCTATGATGTGGAGGCCACACTTTACGGATATGAAACTCAAACAGTACCGGGAGTGGTTGTGCCGGAAGGAATAACTGTTCCTAACATTGATATGACAATGCCCTGTTTGTATGGAATTGTAACGGGAACTATCACCAGTGTTACAACAGGTCTTCCTATCCCTAATGCTACTGTAAAATTAGTTGGAACAACTTTCCAGGATATAACCGGCCCGGATGGTGTTTATGAAATCATCGTTGAAGCTGGCAGCTATGATGTAAAGGTTAACTGTGTGGGATATGCCAGTCAAACTGCCCAGGATGTAGTTATCGGAGCTGAAACTACTATTGTCCAGGACTTTGCACTTACAGATCTCGAAGGAATTATTGTTGTTATTGATCTTGATCCCACACCCACAGGCCAGGCACTTGCCGATGTAATCCAGGATTTCTTCCCTGGCGGACTTGTGGAATATACAACGGATATCAATGCTGTCCCTCTGACAGAAGAAGTTCAGTCAGTGTTCCTGCTTTTGGGTATATTTGCAAATAACTTTGTACTTACTGAAGCCGAAGCAACTGTAATTACTACATGGTTGAATGCTTACAGCGACCGCAACCTTTATATGGAAGGCGGCGACACCTGGGCTTATGACGCCTGGACAAGTTTACATTCTTATTTCAGCCTTAATGGTATTGCGGATGGTTCAGCCGACCTTTCCCAGGTGGATGGTATTGCAAGTTACTGGAGTGGAAATATCTGGAATTATTCAGGAGAAAATAACTGGATTGACCACCTTGAAGCTGTTGCTCCGGCAATTAATGTGATGCAAAATACTTCAGTTGGGTATTATTGCGGGGTAGCTTATGATGCCGGTACTTATAAAACAGTAGGAGCTTCATTTGAACTCACCGGAATGAACGGTGGCCCTGGTTTCAATATTGCCGTTGCATGCGTGATGGCATGGTTCGGTTATCCGGTATTTACCTATGGCACACTCACAGGTACTGTAACCGAAGCAGGTTCCGGAAGTCCTATTCCCGGTGCGGATATAGCTGTAGGTGGAATTGCTTCTACAGTTACACTGGCTGATGGTACTTACTATATCGAAGATGTACTTACAGGTACATGGACAGTGAACTGTACCAAAGAAGGCTATAATCCGGTCTCCGCTACAGTTACTATTGTCGAAGATCAAACCACAACTCAGGACTTCCAGATGACTGAGCCGCAGATGGTTGTTAATCCATTGGCTGTTGCTATTACACTTGAGCCTAACCAGGCAATGGATGATTATGTAAACATCAGTAATCCGGGAAATGGACCACTGGATTGGAGTGCCGGTGTTGTTGTAATCGGTGAAGGAGGATCTGACGCATTATTTGACCTGCAGTTCGACTGGCCGGTTGGTATTGGCGGCGGCGAGGCAGGAATAGAATGTGATGGCAATTATATTTATACAACCAAATGGAACGGCGCTGAATTCTATAAATACGAATTGAATGGTACATACATAGGACCGTTTACATGCGGAAGTGCGAGTGCTATCAGGGACCTGACTTATGATGGTACCTATTTCTATGGCGGAGCAGCCGCAAATACCGTATTTGAAATGGATTTCACCACTCAGACTGTAGTAAGCACTTTCAATGCTCCTGTTGCGGTGAGAGCCATTGCCTACAATCCTGATGACGATGCTTTCTATGCCAACAACTGGAGTGATGATATCACGAAGTTCAACTCAGCAGGTGCTAACCTTGGTAGTTTCCCGGTTGGCCCCATTGGTTTGGATTATTACGGTTTTGATTATGACAATATGAGCTCCGGATCACCTTATTTATGGGGTTATGCCCAAACAGGAACAACCCTTAACGAACTGGTACAGATTCAGCTTCCTTCGGGTGTTGAAACCGGTGTACATGTTGATGTTGGAAGTATTGCAGGCGTTGGAACCGGTATTGCCGGCGGCCTTGCCATCACTGATGCCATCGTTCCCGGTTTCTTTACATTATTGGGAACATCTCAGAATGTTGATATTTGGGGTCTCGAGCTTTGCGAATCAGGCCCAGTCTGGTTGACGATTGAGCCTACTTCAGGAACACTTCCGGGAGGTTCCAATGAAGACATGACTCTCCACTTTAATGCCATGGATTTACTGCCGGGTTATTATTATGGAGAAATTCACTTCACCACAAATCCGAATGTCGGATCACCTGTTGTAGATGTTGAACTTCATGTGGCCGGGCTTATTCCTGCCATCAACCTGAACGCAGGTTACGAATGCACTGATGTAGTTCTGACCTGGGAAATGCCTTCCGGTGGAACACCGGATAGCTGGAATATATATCGCGACGCAGTACTTCTGGGCAACAGTACAGCTATGACTTATACTGATGAAATGGTTGACCCTGAAGTTGAATATGGCTACTATATTACTGCCGTTTATGCCGGTGAGGAATCGCAACCCACTGCAACTGAACTGATCACTGTGCCGATTCCTGCCGATCTTGAAGCAAATGGATTAGAAGCAACAGCGAATGTTCCAAATGAAAATGATGTCACTCTTACCTGGGAAGTTCCTGATGCATGTCTCACTCCTGACGGATATAATATTTTCAGAGATAGCGAACAAATTAACAGTACGCTGGTGACCGGTTTGAATTATATAGATGAGTTTCTTGAGCCGGGATTCTATGAATATTATGTGACCGCGGTTTATTACTTTGGTGAGTCAGATCCATCTGCTCCGGCTTATGTGCTTATTACGGGAATTGATATATTAATAGCCGAAGGATTTGAAATCTTCCCGAATCCTGCATCCGATAAAGTTACAGTTAAATCGTCAACTGAAATAGTGAACATTCATGTTTATAATAATTCGGGCCAGATGATTCTTGATAAAGAAGTAAATGCTCTGCAGTTTGAGATCAATGTTGCTCAGTATGAATGTGGAATTTATTTCGTGAAGGTTGAAACCGGTGAGGGTGTAATCTTAAGGAAAATCACAGTAAATTAGCATTATTTGATTCGTCATTTGACGAATGAAAATCTCAAAGAGGCAATCCCACAGGTTGCCTCTTTGCTTTTTATCAACACAAACCCAATATTATCTTTACAATTCAATACTTTATTGTAAATTTACACATTGGATTTTAAAATTATTCCCAATGAAATATAAAATACTAATAGTGGCCTTGTTCATTTATTCTATACTGATGACCTTTGGATCAGTGGCACAGAATATCCGAATAAATAATAATAGCAGATCTTTAACCATCAAACAATTATCGGATCAAAAAGAAAACAGGCCGGAAATTTCCATTTCTGACATTTACATGAATCCAAATGAAAAACAGACATTAGATTTATGTACTCCGCAATATTCAACCGGTTGCTCAGAGGGAGACGGATTTACTGATTTTGCAGTTGGCGAGATTGAAAATTTTGGATCGGGCTGTGAAAACCTGAATGGAACAGGCTGGAGTCAGTATTTTAATTTGGGCCCGGCATTCCTGGTTCCGGGAATCTCTTATGATTTTGAAATGAGCGCTGGTTATGGGAACCAGTACACGACTATTTGGGTAGATTATAATGATGATCTTGAATTGACCTCTGATGAGAAGATTTTAGCGGATTTTGTTATGCAAAATAGTGGAACATTATATACTGTTTCAGTTCCTGTTCCCATAAATGCTCCTGGCGGTCAACACATTATGAGAGCACGCACCAACTGGGCCTCATCCTGTTCAGATCCTTGTCAGGCTTATACCTATGGTGAAGCAGAGGATTATTATGTAATCATCGGTGAAGCTGTTTTCGGTGCTCTCGGAGGATCGGTGAATGAAGTAAACGGTGGTGGTCCTGTAGAAGGAGCTTTAATTAACGTATCAGGAATGTACAATTATTCAGTATCAACCGGTAACGATGGTACCTATCTTATCGAAGATATTCTGGAAGGTGATTATTTGGTAACCTGCAATAAAACAGGGTATAATATTGTCTCTTCAAGTGTGACGATTATTGAAGATTCATTGTCAACTGCCGACTTTGCATTGACCCATCCCGAGATTTCGATCAGCCCTTCTGCAATATCTGTAACTTTATTACCCGACTCCATTGACGAAAAAATTATTACTCTTGAAAATCCCGGTAATGGCCCCCTGGATTGGTTGGCATCTTTACAAATATCATCCGACAAGACGAAGGATTTTATGGATCTTCAGTTTCAATATCCGGTAGGTGTCGGAGGCGGTGAAGCCGGTACTGAAACCGACGGTGAGTTCATATATACCACGAAATGGAATGGCTCAGTCTTTTATAAATATGGAATTGACGGAACTTATCTTGGATCATTTGCAATTGCAGGTACTTCGGCTATAAGAGACCTCGCGTTTGATGGCACTTATTTTTATGGTGGCGTCGGTCTGTCAACAGTTTATGAAATGGATTTTACAAACCAGTTACTGATCAGTTCATTTACAGCGCCAACCGATTGCCGTGCCATTGCCTACAATGAAAATGAGGATGTTTTTTACGCCAACAACTGGAACACACCGGTTGTAAAATTTGATAAAACAGGCGCCAATCTTGGGAGTTTCACAGTAGGGCCTGTCGGAGGAGAATACTATGGCTTTGCTTATGATGGTGCGACTCTTGGAGGCCCTTATCTCTGGGGATATGCTCAGATAGGAGATTCAAAGAATGAGATTATTCAGATACTTTTACCCTCAGGCGCTGAAACAGGATTTACTCTTGATATTGCTACCAAGCTTTCAGGAACACTTTATAATTTTGCAGGAGGGCTATTTACATGTCCAAACCTGATTTTGGGAAAATGGACACTTGGCGGACTCGTTCAGAATGAATGGATTTGGGGCCTTGAACTTGCCGATGCACAAACATGGATTTCAGTTAGTCCCGCTTCGGGAACCCTTGAGCCTGGCGGATCAGATTTGATGACGGTGAGTTTTGATGCAACAGATATGGCTCCCGGCATTTATGAAGCCCAAATACTGTTATCATCATATCCTGATGTCGGATCACCTGTCATCGGCGTTACCCTAACGGTTGCAGATGAAACCCTTGAACCACCATCGAATCTTGCCTACACAATTGATTGTGAAATAGCCGAATTGTGCTGGCAGGTTTCTAATCCTGCCATTGTGGACAGTTTTAGCGTTTACTATAACGATATTGTTATCACAACAACAAATAATTGTTTTGCAATTGCCGGACCCGGTCTATATGAATGTTATGTAGCAGCATGGTATTCAGGAGTGCAATCACCTCCATCCGATTTGTTAATTTTGAATATTCCGTGGCCGGCAGATGCACAACCAACTGACTTTAATATTGACAATATCGTCAACAATCTTGTTTATACTTCCTGGCAAATGCCATCAGGCTGCGCCGTAGCTGACGGATATAACCTGTACAGGAACGGGAATAAGGTAAATTCGGAACTGATCGGTGAACTTAGTTATTCCGATACTGTGGAGTTTGGCGGAACCTATGAATATTATGTTACTGCAGCTTACTATTTCGGCGAGTCGGAACCATCAAATATTGAAACGGTTGTGATAACCTCAGTTACAGGACAAATTATCAGCGAATTAAATATCTTCCCGAATCCGGTCAATAACATACTTTACATCCAGTCTCCATCAATTATACTTAATCTTGAATTACTAAACGCCTGCGGATTGACCACTTACTCTGAAATGATTACTGATGATAAATATGAGTTGGACCTGTCTCATTTCCAGTCCGGAATATATTTTCTCAGGCTCGAAACTCAATTTGGTGCTGTTATTAAGAAGATCATCATTGAATGAAACAGAATTGATGGAATCATTCATTTTCGGAAAGTTGAAAGCTGAAAACCAGCAGCAATACAACTTTTCATACTTTTGCGCCTGCCTATAGGAGGATTCATAAATGATTTCGATCAACAATCTGTCCATTCACTTTACCGGAACTGACCTGTTCAGCAACGCATCTTTTCTCATTAACGACCGTGACAGGATTGGATTGGTAGGGAAAAATGGTTCCGGGAAAACGACCCTTTTAAATATCATTATCGGATACCTGAAGCCACAGGAAGGTGAAATCGTAGTCCCATCAGACACTACCATCGGATTTTTACAGCAGGAGATGGAAACCAACAGCCGCAAATCCATTTTCGATGAAGCCCTGACTGCTTTTGCCGAAATGTTAAAACTTGAAGAAAAAATCCATCATCTTACAAAAGAAATTTCAGAACGTAGCGATTATCACTCAAAGGAATATCATCGTTTAATTCATCATCTCACAGAGGCCAACGAGCGATTTCATATTATCGGCGGGCAATCAATGGAAGGAGATACTGAAAAAGTTTTAACCGGACTTGGTTTCAGGCGTACCGATTTTCAACGGCCGGTTTCTGAATTCAGCAGCGGCTGGCAAATGCGTGTTGAACTGGCTAAAATACTCCTTAGTAAACCGGAGGTCATCCTTCTCGACGAGCCTACCAACCATCTCGACATTGAATCCATTCAATGGCTGGAAGAATATTTAAACGGGTACCTGGGTGCCGTGGTGCTGGTTTCGCACGACAGGGCATTCCTTGACAATGTGACAAAAAGGACGATCGAGATTTCGCTGGGACAAATTTATGATTACAAGGCAAGCTATTCGGATTATGTTAAAATGCGTGAAGAAAGGCTTGAGCAACAGTTTGCAGCATATAACAACCAGCAGAAACAGATTGTCCAGATCGAAAGGTTTATTGAACGGTTCAGGTATAAAAGCACCAAGGCCAAGCAGGTTCAGTCAAGAATTAAAATGCTTGAAAAGATAGAAGAAATAGAGTTTGATGAAATTGATAAATCCGCTATTCATTTTCGGTTTCCACCGGCGCCGCATGCAGGAAAGGTTGTGCTTGAAGCCATGGGCTTATCTAAAAACTATGATGGATTGCAGGTTTTGAGCAATCTCAGTTTTGCAATAATCAATGGTGACCGTGTGGCCTTTGTAGGAAGGAACGGCGAGGGAAAAACAACACTATCGCGCATAATCGTTGGTGAACTCGAATACACAGGAACTTTAAAATATGGCCATAATATTCAGCTGGGCTATTTCGCACAAAACCAGGGCGACTACCTCGATCCTGAAAAAACCGTTTTTGAAACCATAGATGATATCGCTGTTGGCGATATACGCAAAAGGATAAGGACCATCCTTGGTTCTTTTCTATTCAGCGGCGAAACCATTGATAAAAAGGTGAAAGTTCTTTCCGGTGGTGAAAAGTCAAGGCTCTCACTGGCAAAGCTGCTGCTGACTCCTTCCAACCTGCTTATCCTTGACGAACCGACCAACCACCTTGATATGCAGTCGAAAGACATCCTGAAAAATGCCCTCATCCAATTCGACGGTACCTTGATTATCGTTTCTCATGACCGTGATTTCCTTCAGGGTTTGACAAACAAAGTATTTGAATTCCGTGATCAGCAAACAAAGGAACACCTCGGCGATATTTATGATTTTCTGGAACACCGCAAATTTGAGAACCTGAAACAACTTGAATTCGCTAAAAAAGAAGATAAAGTCAAAGAAATCAGTTTGTCGGATAATAAGATCGTTTGGGAAAAGAAGAAACAGTTGGAAAAAGATCAGAGAAAACTCAATTCACAAATTATCAGGTCAGAGGAAAAAATAGGACAGATCGAAACCGAAATGAAAAAACTCGATGAACTCCTCAGCAATCCAAAAAGCTACACTAAAGAAACCAACTATTTCGAACTCTCAAAACAATATGACCAGTTGAAACTGGATTTGGAAAAAGAAATGAAATTGTGGGAAGAGCTTCATAATAATCTTGAAAAGTTGATGTGAATTACACTGGAGAATACAACGGCTAAATTATTGTTTGATGTGCCAGCCAGAAAGTAATCCTGAAAACTCATATCCCCAAAAGTCCAGAGGAAATAAATTCTTATTTTCGTACGAGAATGGAAATTGTATATTGTTTAGCCCGTAGGGCTTCAATATCAATAGGAATAGTT
>Ga0172368_10001138_pt1 | contig 37078 bp, 24 predicted proteins | sample Lak11m_FD_114540 | JGI IMG/M metagenome (GOLD analysis project Ga0172368, IMG submission 114540) | Freshwater microbial communities from Kabuno Bay, South-Kivu, Congo - kab_022012_11m | ecosystem: Environmental > Aquatic > Freshwater > Lake | place: Democratic Republic of the Congo: South-Kivu... | reverse complement strand
TCATTAAACAAAGTTTTCCGACAAAAAGGATTTGCTGAGAGGAGCAAAGAGAGCAAGTATTAATGTTTGAGCGAATGTACAATAAAATAAAGGGGAATGGCACTTATATGTGAAAATAATTTTAAAAGTTACCCTTTTATAATTTTTAAGTACTTCCAACAGATTAATTTTGTAATAAATTAATATTCCTATATTTGCACTCTTAATTTTTTAAGCAAATTGTTATGAAAAGGACATTTCAGCCTTCAAACAGGAAGAGAAAAAATAAACATGGTTTCAGAGAAAGAATGGCAACAGTAGGAGGAAGATTAGTATTAGCTGCAAGAAGAGCAAAAGGCAGGAAAAAACTTAGTATTTCTGACGAACCCAAGCATAAGGCATAAAAAATTAGCTTTCATCAGGAAAGCTGTATGAATACTTCTCCCCAAATATTCGTAAAAAAAGAAAGGCTATCGAGAAAAAAAATTATTGATTTATTATTAAAAGCAGAAAATAATTTAAAAATTTCTGAATATCCTTTTTTATTAATTTATACATTTACTACTTTACCTACAAGTTATCATGCCCAGATGATGGTCGGTGTAAGTCGTAAAGCAGGTGCAAATGCAGTTCAGCGAAACAGAATAAAGCGTCAAATTCGTGAACTTTACCGATGCCATAAACACCAGGTTTATGATAAACTGACTATACATGAAAAACAAGCTGCACTTGCCATTATTTACACTGGAAATATCGGTACAAGTTTTTCACAGTTAAGTCATTCTTTTAAAAAATTGATTGAAAAATTTATTCAAAATATTGCTTAAACCACTTGAATGGGTATTTTTACTCATGATAAAAATCTATCAATGGTTTATTTCACCATTTATACCACCATCTTGTCGCTACACACCAAGCTGTTCTAATTATGCCATTGAAGCACTTAAAAAGCATGGTTTTTTATATGGGAGTTTTCTGGCAATCAAACGTATTCTGCGCTGCAATCCGTGGTGGGGTGGACATGGACACGATCCGGTGCCTTAAAAATAACCTTTCACTAAATCAATACCAGGTCACTGTTATCTGATTTTTTAATTCCCGTCTTTTTCTTTTCTGGCACTATAAATTTTGTAAAGAGCAGGTACCAGAAAAAGAGTAAGAAAGGTGGCAAACAACAATCCGAATACTATCGTCCAACTGAGCGGTCCAAAAAACATAACATTGTCGCCCCCTAAATGAATATGAGGTTTAAAGTTTGTGAAAAGACCTATAAAATCTATATTCAACCCAATGGCAAGTGGAATCAGGCCTAAAATGGTAGCAGTTGCAGTAAGTATAATTGGTGTTATTCTGGTTTTACTACCTCTTACAATAGCTTCTGTTGCAGCAATACCTTCGCGTCTTAAAGCATCAATAAATTCAACCAAAAGAATACCATTTCTGACAACAATACCTCCCAAAGCAACGATACCCATTCCTGACATGGCAATGGAAAATGGTATACCAAATACGAGGAAGCCTAACATGACTCCAATGATGCTGAAAATTATCTCAGTAAGGATGATCATGGTACGTGTTAATGACGAAAACTGGGTAATCAAGATGAAAAAGATAAGAAACAATGATAGCAACATTGCTTTTCCTAAAAATGCCATGGTTTCTTTCTGATCTTCCTGTTCACCAGTCAGTTTTATGTCTATTTCCTCAGAATGATTATAAGATTCAAGTACGGTTTTCAGTTCAGCAACAATTTCATTTGCATTATATCCTTCTTTAACACCTGAAGAAAGATTGATAATTCTTTTCATATTTTTTCTGTGAATACCGCCATAGGATGCTTTATATTCTACATTTGCTACAGTCGAAAGGGGAATTGACTTCAGGCGACCAGTAACCATATCCATAAAGGTTACTTTGGTGTTTAGAATATTATCTATATCTGTACGCTGAGTTTTAGTAAATCTTAGGTTAATAGGATATTGCTCTTCTCCCTCTCTGAGTTTTGAAACTTCTTTACCTAAAACAGCTGTTCTGAGTGTCATACCTATTTGTCCGGCAGACAAACCTTCAATATTGGCTCTTTCACGATCAATATTGATGATTATTTCTGGTTTATTTTTTTCAAAATCAGATTTCAGTAAATCAATGCCTGGAATTTTTAACGAGTCGATATAAGCCATTAAATCTTCAGATACATAAATTAATTCATCAATATCTTCGGCTGTAATTTCAATATTAATTGGTTTGCCTGTAGGCGGTCCCATTGTGTTTTTTGATACCGTAATTTCTGCATCTCTTATTGTTTTTAATGCACTCCTGACATTTTCCATGTATTTGCTGGTTTTAATACCTCTTTCACGTTTAGCAAATTCAACAAAATTGATGGTTATTTTTGCTTTGTTTGAGGTAATGGTAGTGTTATCAAACATTGATTCGGAGGCTCCACGTGCAACATTGGTTATAACTGATTCAACATTGGGGTTTTTGTGTCCCAGTGTTTTGAAAATTATTTTTTCTGCTACTTTTGAAATGGAATCAGTAAAATTCACAGAAGTACCTTCAGGTAACTTAATAAAAACCATAATGTTATTCGGTTCGTTGTTTGGGAAAAACACAACAGGAGGTTTAACAATTCCCCAAAGAACAAATACTAAAATAAAAATACCTACCGTTCCGCTTAATACATGATAAGGCCTTTTTCCTTTAAGCATTTTACGTAGAGTTTTTTCATACCAGTTTAACAAAGACGGAATAATCGTATGCTGGAACATGATTAAAACCTTTCTTCCATACAGATTATGCATGACAAAAGAAAAAGCTATAAAAAATAAGAGATTACCAAATCCGGGCATCCCTGCAATATGAAATATCATCCCAATAGTTGTTAATAAACCTGCTAACAAGAATACTTTTCGTCTTGGTGTTGCCTTTAATGTACTTTCATCTTCATGACGCATAAATGAAACAGCAAATACCGGATTAAAAATATACGCCACTACTAAAGAGGCAAACAATGTTAAAATCAAGGTGACAGGTATGTAATGCATAAATTTTCCTATGGTTCCTGGCCAGAAAGCTAATGGAAAAAACGGAGCTAATAATGTTAAAGTACCTGATAACACAGGTGCAAACACCTGTCCTGCAGCATATTTAGCTGCCTGAATAATGCTAAGGTTCTTTTCTTTTCCCATTCTGAAAACCCTGTGTGTGTTTTCAATAACAACAATGGCATCATCTACAACAATACCAAGGGCAAAAATGAAAGAAAACATAACCAGCATATTCATGGAAAAATCAATGCCTGGTAAAACAATATATGCCAATGCCATTGAAATAGGGACTGAAAGTCCGACAAAAAGCGCATTGGTCAGCCCCATAAAAAACATCAATACTAATGTAACAAAAATAAAACCCAGTATGATGGTATTGTTCAGATCATTCAGTGTAGTTTGAGTGTATTTTGACATATCACCAGAAATCTGAACTTTCAGGTCTTTAGGAAATTTTGTTTTTTCTATTTCAGCAACTGTTTTTTTGATTTTTGCAGCAGCATCCAGCAAGTTTTCACCACTCTTTTTTATTACATTCAGGGTAATGACATTTTTTTTATTAAGTCGTGAAAAACTTTCCTGCTCTTTATGTCCGTCTTTTATTTCTGCAATATCAGACAGATAAAACTTAGCACCACTGGAAGAAGTTAAAAAAAGACGCTTTATTTCATTAATATCTTTAAACTCACCAACCATTCTGATTGTTCTTTTCATATTGTCAAGGTCAACTGTGCCTGCAGAAATAGTCCAGTTTTCGGATGATATAGCCCTTTCGATATCACTAAATGTAGCCTGCATGCTGCTCATTCTGAACATGTCAACATCAATCTGTATTTCACGATCTAAAGCACCTATTATATCGACTCTTGTTATTTCCTTAAATGTTTCCACTTTATCCTGAATAATTTCAGCATAATCTTTCATTTTTGTCAGGTCCATATTACCATAAAGATTGATGTTCATGATGGGTATTTCAGAAAAATCGATCTCCATCACCATAGGATCAGCAGGCAAATCGTTGGGAAGGCTTGATTTTGACCTGTCAACAGCATCTTTAACTTTTTGTTTGGCTTCAGAAACATCAAAATTCGGGTCAAATTCAACAATAATACTTGAAAAATCCTGTACCGAATTGCTTGTAAACTTTTTTACGCCATTGATAGATTTGATATTTTTCTCAATAGGCCTGGTAACCAGATTTTCTATATCTGAAGGTGAACTACCGGGATAAACCGTATTAACAATAATGGTTGGTATGACCAATTCAGGAAATTGTTCTTTTGGTATTGTAATAAAATTGATAATTCCAAAAATAGCAATGATTGCCAGCAACACATAGATACTCAGTCGGTTATCAATTGCCCAGCTTGTTGGTTTAAATTCTCTGGATTTTGTTTCCATAATTTTACATTAAATTAAAGATTTTACTGTGGATTTACTGTTTCCCCATCTATGATACTATTCAAATTTGTGGTGATTAACATTTGTCCGGGTTCCAGACCTTTAACAATTTCGACCTTACCGTTATAATTGGCTCCTTGTTCAACAACTCTTTTTTTAGCGATATAGTTTTTTCCGCTTTTTTCTGCAATAAACACATAGCTGCTATTTTGATCATGTAATACATTGCTAACAGGTATAACGATGGCCTCTTTTGATTTGTAATCATTGATATGTAGTACAGCAATCATATTTGCACTAAAGGAGGCCGCACCTTGTTTCAGTGCTGCTTCTACAACAAAAGTTCTGTTAAAAGGATTGATAAACTTGCTGGAAAAAGTTATTTTTGACCATGCTTTATAGTTTAGGTCAGGGATATAAATTTCGACATCATCATTTTTATTGATTTTTGATGAATATACTTCTGAAACATCTGCCACAACTTTCAAATTCGATAGATTAATAACTCTGACAAGAGGAAGCCCAGGTGCTACACTTTGGCCAATTTTAATGGCAATATCTTCCACTGTCCCATTTATTGGAGATACAATATTGTACATCGCAATTTGTTCCTGCAGCGATTTGATTCTGTTTTCCATGGCCTCCTTGTTGTTTTTTGCACTTAAATATTGCATCTCACTGCCAATTTTCTGATCCCATAATCTTTTTTGCTTTTCATATACAGTTAATACAAAATCATATTGTGACCTGACTTCAGTTAATGTTTTTTGCATGATTTCATCATCCAAACTTGCCAAAATCTGTCCTTTTCTGACTTTATCACCTGTTTTAACAAATATTTGATCGACAACACCGGGTACTTTTGCACTGGCAGCCACATTTTCATCTCCATCAATTTTACCATTCACTTTAAGGAATGTATTAAACTCAGTGGGTTCCAGTATTATGAATTTCACCTTTCTGAATTTATCAGTTTTGTCGCTTTGTGAAATACTTTTTTGAAGCTGTGCTATTTCCTTATCAATTTTATTCCTTTCTTTGACAAGTGCTTTAATTTTTTCTTCAGGATTTTGAGATTTTTGACAAGAGACAATTGTCAGGCTGAAGGCAATTAATGCTAAAAAAATGATTCTCATAAATTTATCTTTTAATATTTTATTGTTTGTTCATTAAATTTTCAAGTTTTGTTTTGGAAGTAAGCAATTCATACAGTGCAGAATAATAATTTGTTTGAGAAGTTAAAAGCTGGCTGTTTGCCTGTGTCAGATCCATACTGCCAGAAATACCTTCTTTATATTTTATTAGTGTTTTATTATAAATCTTTTCTGCCAAATCCATATTTGTTTTTTCATTAATGTATTTATCAAAAGAACTTAGTAATTGTGACTTTGCTTTTTCGTATTCAAGTTTCAATCCTTCTGTGGCCATTTGTGTTGAATTTTGCGTTTTTTCAAGTTGTAATTTTGCCTGTCCAACGCGTGACATACGCATTCCTGAGCTAAAAACAGGAACATTAACACTAACACCAACCATATCAGGAAATGTAAAATCAAAATCAGCTTTTGCTGTTTTTTCCTGATGCGAATAAAATGCTACCACACTTGGTAAATAAGTTGATTTTTGCAGATTTAGGCTCATTTTCATCATTTTTTCCTGTGTCTTCATCAACTGGTAATTTACATTTTGCTTAACATCAAATTCTGAACCCATTAACGATTCGATGTTCAATTGTTGGACTATTCCGTTCAGGTTTTCAGTCAGAACTATATTTTTTTCTAATTCTATTCCCATTTGAAATTTCAGCAGACGCATGGCTATTTCTGCCTGGCGTTCAATATTCTTTTTTGTATTTTCTACCATTGTAACAGTATATTGAAATTGGTCAACATCAGTATTTTCAATGAGTCCTTCATTTAAAAATGCTTTCATCTCAGCCAGTGTTTTTTCTAAATTTTCTTTCATCTTTGTGATCACCTCAAGGTTACTTTGAGCCATCAGCACTAAATAATAGCTATTTGATACATTTTCACGAATACTGTTTTCGGTGCTTGTAAGAGCCTGCTCCGACAGTTTTTTAAAAATATTGGCAGTTTGCAGACCAACAATATAAGACCCGTTAAAAACCAATTGAGAAACATTTGCTTTTATAGTAGCTGAACTCTCCACTCCTAATTTGATTGGTACGGTCATATAACCCATCTGAATTTTATCAGCATTGGTACCATCCGATAATGCAGGATTGATTAAATAAGGTGTCTGAAATTTCATTTCAGGGATAGTGGGCATATAGGTATAGTCCAAACTGGCAGATACCTGTGGTAATCCTTGTGCCGTTGTTTCCCATATTTTTTTCTTTGCCACCTCAATATCTATCAATGCATTTTTTACCTGTACATTATTCTTTAATGCATAGTCAATGGCATCTTTTAAAGTGAAGCTCATTGATTCTTGCCCTTTTGTTGTATTATAACCACCAACCATTATGGCTGTTACCAATAATATTTGTTTGAAATTCATGTAATTAAACTTTTGTTTTGAATTCTTTAATTTTTTCCTCAAAATACTTGATACCATTCTCATTAGCAATGCCGCGAATGTAGCTTTCGAACATATAGTTAAAAAGTTGGACTGCAGAGTATTCTTTTGTAAATAAAAACTCTGTATTCATTACGTTTTCAATGTTTTGAACATATAACATTGCAATTGCATCAACTTCAAGATTTTCACGATAAACACCCTGTCTGATACCATCAAGCAAATTATCTTTGATTCTTGAAAATGTTTTTGTCCTTTTTTCTTCGTAATGTAATCTGCACAAATCTGGATAGAATTTTTGCAGATCATAAGTAAAAACAGGATTTACATTATTCAACATTTTAATCACATCAAGGCTGACTCCAAACAACACATCTATCGCATTCTCGCGTTCTGCTATATTTTTATCAAACAATTCATCAATAATTTTGTTCTGATGCCTGAATACTTTTTCAAGTAAATCTGTTTTGCTGTCAACAAATTTATAAAGAGTTTTCTTAGAAATGCTCAGCTCCCTGCTGAGGTCATCCATGGAAATACTTCTGATACCAAGTCTTTTAAAGACTATCCAACTTTGTTTTATTAAATCTTCGAGTATCAACTTTTTATTTTAAGAAACGTTTTGCCCAACAACTGTTTCCAGTGTGTAGCGAAGGACTTATTATGTCAAACCTTATGCCAATCTTTGCTTTCATTTATAGATAAAAATCTATATTTGCGATAGTTAAATATTTAGTATTATGCGCAGAAATAGGTTTATTGCCCAAATGATAAAAAAAAATACGGGTATCTTTATTTATTCTTTTTTTTTCAGTTTACTTTCAAATTTCATATTGATTGCAGGCTCTTTTGCACAAACTAACAACCCCTTTACTGAGACTTCAAATAATTTTTATGAAATTCAAAAACAGTTTGAGTCAATTTACAATTTAGAAAAAAACGCTGACAATTTCAGAGAATGGAAACAATATAAAAGATGGGAGTGGTTTATGATGCCACGTGTTTACCCAACAGGCAATTTACCAGACCCTATGGCTGTATTTAAAGAGATAAATAAAACAAAATCAATATACAGAGAATACCGGTCGTCTGGCAACTGGATATCCGTAGGGCCAAATATTTCTTCAGGAAATGGCATTGGTCGTATAAACTTTATTTGTATTCATCCATCCGATTCAAATATTATGTTTGCAGGAGCACCTTCAGGTGGTTTATGGAAATCGGTAGATGGTGGTGCATCTTGGACAACCAATACAGATAATTTAGGTGCCATTGGATTCAGCGATATGGTAATAAATCCTCAAAATCCACAAATAATGTATGCTGCATCAAGTGATGGAGATGCCAATGACACCTATAGCCTGGGTGTTCTCAAATCAACCGATGGTGGTGCTACCTGGCAGCTTACAGGTTTAAATTTCAATGTTACACAAACACGTACAATCCGTAGAATTATAATGCATCCCGGCAATCCTGATATTCTTTATTGTGCTTCCAATAACGGAATTTATAAAACTGTTAATGCAGGTACTTCATGGACAAAAATCTATAATTCTGGTGCCATTGATATTGAATTCAAACCTGGCAATCCCAATGTCATATATGCTGCTGCCTATGCAGGTTCCTGGACAGCAGGAGCAAAGTTTATTAAATCTACTGATGGTGGTGCTTCATTTAATGAAATTACAGGTGCATGGACAGGAAAATCAAATAGAATTGCTATTGCTGTTACCAGTGCTGATACAAATTATGTTTATATTGTTGCATCCGAATCTCCAACATCTAACAATAACAATCGTCATGGGTTTTACGGCTTTTACAAATCTTCAAACGGTGGAGATTCATTTGTTACACAATCTACTACGCCAAATATTCTGGGCTGGTCTCCTACAGGAAACGATCAGAAAGGACAGGGCTGGTACGACCTCGATGTGGCTGCGTCTCCTGTTTACAAAGATCTTGTATTTGTTGGCGGGGTAAACATCTGGAACTCTTTTGATGGCGGGGTCACCTGGAATTTGAGTGCACACTGGTATGCAGGAGGCGGAGCACCTTATGTACATGCTGACATACACTGGCTGTCGTTCGACCTTAAAAGTCCTTATTCGCTATATGTCGGATGCGATGGTGGTGCTTATTTTAGTAAAGACAATGGTGTGACTTACAAAGATATCTCACAAACAATGGTAACATCACAGATATACAGACTAGGTATTTCACAAATTGACCCTAAGCTGACCATTATTGGTTTACAGGATAATGGTTCTAAACTTCTGAATACTTCATGGTCAAATGTATTAGGTGGCGATGGCATGGAATGTTTAATAGATCCTTCCGACAATAAAATTATGTATGGTTCCCTTTACTATGGAGCAATAAAAAAATCGACCAATGGAGGCTCCAACTTTAATGATATCACAGGTAACATTTCTGAAGAAGGTGGATGGGTCACTCCTTTCATGCTATCTCCCAAAGACCCCAAAAAAATATATGCTGGTTTTGTCAATGTCTGGGTAAACAATAACAGAGGCATTGGTAATTGGTATAAATTGGGTTCATTACCAGGCACTTCAACCATTGTAGCATTAAAAGTTGCTCCTTCCGACACCAGCGTTATTTATGTTGCTAAATCATCTGCCATTTATATTTCAAGAAACAGTGGTCAGACATGGAAAAACATAAATAGCGGACTGCCTACCGGCAGCGTAGCAATTGAGTCTATTGAAGTACGTGAGGATAATCCTAATGTTGTATGGGTTACATTTTCCGGTTATTATGCTTCTAATAAAGTTTTTGTCAGCACCGATGGTGGTGATAATTGGATCAATTATAGTGGTAATCTTCCAAATATTCCGGTCAACTGTATTGTTTATCAAAAAGGAAGTGATAATGGCTTATATGTTGGTACAGATGCCGGTGTTTACTATCGTGACAGTACACTAAGCGATTGGATACCATTCAGCGATGGCATGCCAAATGTTATTGTTAATGAGCTTGAAATTTTTTATAATACTATCAGCAGCAAACAAAGAATAAAGGCTGCCACTTATGGGCGTGGACTTTGGGAATCTGAACTATATTATCCACCAAATAAGCCTCCTTTTGCAGAATTTGATGCACCTTTGACATCCCTTTGTGCAGGTTATACCATCACCTATAATAACACTTCCACTTCTGCTACTTCCTTTAAATGGTATTTTCCAGGCGGTGAACCTGCAACATCCACTGATAGGAATCCCCGTGTAAGATACGATCTTCAGGGAGCATACACTGTTCATCTGGTTGCATTTAATAATTTTGGTAAAGATTCCATTGCAAAGGTATCATATATCAATGTAGATGGAGCTAGTATCTGTGAATATACCATGCCTTCACTGTCTTCAGGCGATATTTACACAACATGTAATGGTATTCTGCTTGATCCGGGCGGTAACAATAATTACACAAGCAACCTTAACTCTATCATCACTATTGCACCACCTAATGCTACCAGTATCGTTTTTACTTTTACTGATTTTGATACTGAAAAAGATGTAGATATATTAGAAATGTTTGAAGGAAGCAGTGTAAGCAGTACTAAAATAGGTCAATTTTCAGGAAGTGTTTTACCAGGTGGTGGCAGAATAGTTGTTAACAACGGTGTTGTTACTTTCCGTTTTAGCAGTGATGCTCTTGATAATCGTTCAGGTTTTAAATGTGAATGGCATTGTCTGAAACCTACCGATCCTCCCTTTGCTTATTTTACTCCTGAATCTGTTTACTCTTGCGATGGTTATATTAAATTTGTCAATCAAACCCTGAACAACCCAACCAACATTTTTTGGGATTTTGGGGATGGTGAAACCGGCTCGGAATCAAACCCAAGGCATTTTTATAAAAAAAATGGATGGTACACTGTAAAATTAAAAGTCAGTAATCCTTATGGCTCAGATAGTTTTATTGTTTCTAATCTGGTTGTGGATATCCCTGATGGTCCAAAACCAATACATAACTCAGTTTGTGGCAGCAATTCAGTAAAACTATCAGCAGAATCTGAAGGAAATGTTTATTGGTATTCAGCAATCATTGATACTCTTGCTATTCACAAGGGCAAAACCTTTACCACACCAGCATTGACATCCTCCCGGTCGTATTATATCAGAAAATTTTTACCCGGCCCTGAACAATATATTGGAGCTTATTCCAGCTCAATAGGTACAGGAAATTACAATACCGGAAGTGCCGGGCTTTACTTTCATGCATACAAAGATTTGATAATTAAATCAGTAAAAGTATTTGCTTATGGTGATGCAAAAAGAACAATTCAACTGAAAGACAGCAGCGGAAATATCATTTTAGACACCTCTGTTCAAATTCCTAATGGTGAAAGCAGGATTATCTTGAATTTTTATGTTCCAAAAGGTAATTTTTATTCACTTTACTGCCTGAATGCTTCTATGTATCGCAATACAGGTGGGGCAAAATATCCTTACATCATTCAAAACCTTATTTCGATTTATAGCAGTACGTCAGGAACAGCATATTATAACTTTTTCTACGACTGGGAAATACAGCAACAGGATGTTTGTAAAAGTGATTACGTTGAAGTCAAAGCTGGCGTGTACAATACTGCTGCTAATGCAGATTTCAACTATAGTGATTCTGGGTTATTTATAAAGTTTATCAACACCTCTACTGATAATTTTTTTAACCATTGGAACTTTGGTGATGGAAATACTTCTTTTGAGGCTTCTCCTGTTTATAAATATACTAAAGGTGGCAGTTTTGACGTCAAACTTTTAGTAACCAATGCATGTGGCAGCGACTCAGTAACAAAAACTATCTTGATTACCAATGGCATTAACGAAGCAGAGTCAATTAAATACCTTGTTTATCCTAATCCAAACCAGGGGAATTTTAAATTTGAATATGATGATAACGATTTAATAGAGATGCGTATGCTTGATCTGAATGGGCAAATATTGATTAATTATATACCAGACAAAGTTATGGATAAATATGAAAAAGAATTTTCCATAAAAGTACCATCAGGAATGTATTTTATTCAAATGATTTCTTCTGAATCAACTATTACTGAAAAACTATTTATCAAATGAAAATAGTCACCTATAATGTAAATGGCATCAGAGCAGCACTTAACAAAGGTTTAATTTCGTGGTTATCTGACACTAATGCCGATATAGTTTGCTTTCAGGAACTAAAGGCAAATACCGAACAGTTCGATCAGCGTGTTTTTGAACAGTTAGGGTATCATACCTATTGGTTTCCTGCACAAAAAAAAGGGTATTCCGGTGTGGGCCTTATATGTAGGATCAAGCCTGATAAAGTTGTTTTTGGCTTTGGAAAGGAAATCTATGATTTTGAAGGCAGATGTATTCGTGCTGATATTGGCAGCACAAGCTATTATTCATTATACATTCCTTCGGGTAGCAGTGGTGACGAAAGACAGGTCTTTAAAATGCAATTTCTTGAATTTTTTACAGAATGGACCAGTCAACAGCTTTCAGAAAGACAAAATATTGTTTTGTCAGGTGATTTTAATATTTGTCGTACAGCCATCGATATTCATGACCCGATCCGCAATGCAACAAGCTCAGGTTTTTTACCGGAAGAAAGACAATGGTTTGCCCGATTCATGGAACTGGGACTGGTGGATTCTTACAGAGAATTAAACCCTGATAAAAAAAAATATTCCTGGTGGAGTTTCAGGGCAGCAGCACGATCTAAAAATCTGGGATGGCGAATTGATTATATACTGATCAATAAATCATTAAAAGAAAAATTAATCATGTCTGATATGGATAATAATCAATTTCATTCTGATCATTGTCCGGTTTGGGCTGTAATAAATCCATAAAATTATCATCTATTTTGTGATAAAATTTGTATGCTAATTTTGTTAACTATTATTTTTAAATGAATTGACTACGTGCAAAGAGGATGCTTGTAAAAATGCAATACTGAGTTTATTTTATCAAATGAAAGCTTCAATTCCAACTTTTGTCATTGATTTGAAAATGAAGAAAATAAAACTATTTTCAATTTTTACTATCATATTTCTGAGTACGTTTGCTCAGGATAATAATTATATAAAAAGCCGTGCAACAGGTATGTCGTTAGCCTATGGCATTCCACTTTATGAATTGCCTGAGGGAGGACGTTACAAGCCTTATGTTTTTCAGTATTATTACAGAATGCCATTATTTATAAAAAATGTTAAAAAAACAAATTTATTGCTGAGTATAAAACCTCAATACAATCCTGTTTTGGTAAGCACAAAATATCAGCATGAGTTTGGAATAAATGTATGCTTTGAAGCAAGTTATCTGATGAGTTTTACTGATATAATTAGCATATATGCTGGCAGTGGCCCTCATTATATCAGCTATCAATCAAAAAGGCAGGCAAAAGGTTTTATTTTTTCTGATAATTTTATATTAAGCTGGAAACACCTGCTGAAAAACAAGCCATCTTTTGAGATGGAGATTTATTCAGGTATCCGTCATATTTCAAATGCGACATTAAAAAGACCTAATGGTGGTATCAATAATTGGATGGTTGGTTTGTCATTTGGTCGGGTTTTTTAAAATAGGGCCGCAAGTCGTAAATCAATACATTTTCATAATTCCCTAATTTATACTGTGTATATTCTTTTATCTGAGGGTCATCAAGCATATTTTCATTATTGATGATCAAATATTTCAATCCATTATTAAGCATACGTTCCATTAAAAACCCATTGCTGTTGCTGCCACCTGAAGTATAACCCTTTTGATCCATTAAATACAAACTAATATTAAAACTTGGATCCGGGATGCTTAACACTTTATCATTTCTGCTAATACCAAGTTTTCTTAAGTAAGGGTTTATATCCTCTAATGCATGGTAATGCTTAAGATGAACTTCATTCATCCATCCTGAATAACGGTTTTTTATTTTTTTCGATGTTGCCGAATAAGAAAAAAGAATGATTAAAATAAGCATAAACCTTAAAAATATACTTCTGTATATCTTGTTTGCATTATTTTTTATGCTGACAAAAAAGTTTAATAACAAAAAACACGGTATTATCATCAGGTCAATGATGTAGTAGTCGTGTTCAGACAATGCAGTGTACCAAAAAGCAAAATAGACAAGCCCGCCAAAAATCAACAGAAGTGGAACAGTTTTCCAAAACAGGTTAAACTTACGATAGAATACTATATAAATAATGATTGAACCTGTCAGAAAATAGTTAATTGAATTTGGAAAATAGTTTTTTGCCCAAAATGTAATAAATTTATTTGCAATAATACTTATTTGCTGTCTGTTGATATTCCATACAGGATGCAACTGAAACGAAAACATTCCGGAATGATGTATTTTATTGAAGTGATATCCATAGTAATAATAAATAAAAATGATAACAAAGATTGATATTGCAATGGAAAGGTATAATAATATTTTAGTAGTCTTTATCTTTGGTTTCCTTACAAAAAGCCATATTATTAAAAAGCCACTGAGTGCCATTAAACTAATATTTTGTGTTACTTTAACCAAGCCACCCAGTAAAAAGAATAATGAAGCAAAAAACAGCCACAGCCACACATTTGTTCTGACATATTTTTCAACAAAGTACCAGGCAATAAGTATCAGCGAAAATGAGGTAGTATTTGGAATAAAATTATTGGTATAATAAACCAGTACCGGTGATAAAAACAAAAACAGGCTGACGATGATTGCATAAAATGAATCTTTTAAAAGCTGTTCTGTAACTTTTAACAATGCCAGTAATCCTAAAAACATAATTATAATATCAATCAGCCTGAAAATATACTCATGATGGCCTGTGATTTTCCAAATATTTCCAACCAGATAATAAATAATGGGGAACTCACTGATGGTTGCTCCTGATTTACCTTCATCAGCCTCCTGAGAATGAACAACAGGACTGAAAAAAGGTCTGTTTTCTTTAAAATAATTCATGGTTATTGATAAACCATCACATTGCCTCCACTGATGCAATCCCTGAGGTCGTTTATTTAAAATTTCAGGATAGTGATAAGCAAAACACAGCAAAATAAATGATATTGTAAAAATAATTGCAGCATACTTTGGAAAATAAAATGAACAGGCATCTGATTTTTGAAGCGTGCTTTTTAAAGATATTTTCAATTTTTTACGTTTCATCTATATATCAAAACTAATGTTTTTGCGTTAAACATTGATAAGCCAATTTCAATTGCTAATTTTGTATCTGATTATGAAAACCAAAAATCTGTTAATTCTGGCAATATTACAGCTGCTTTTTTCCGCAGTTGTTGCCCAAACCCTTAAAATTGGTGAGTGGCAATCACATTTTAATTATACATCTGGTGAAAAGTGTGAAGAAGTTAATAACAAAATTTATTGTGCTACCACTAACGGACTATTTTATGTCAATAAAGCAGATAAAAGCATCGTAAAACTATCAAAAATTGATGGATTTAGCGACATTGATATTCAAACAATGGAATACGCCCCCTTGAACGATGTGTTGATGATAGCATATTCCTCTACTAATATTGATTTGCTGCAAGGGAATATAATTTATCCTGTCAATGATATTTACAGAAAAAGTATGCCTGGTAAAAAAATTATTAATCATATCTACTTTCATAACAACAAAGCATATATCTCGGGCAGCTATGGAATAGTGGTTTATGACCTGATAAAAAAAGAAGTGAAAGAATCATATACTGAGATTGGTGACAATGGTAGTCAGATTGAAGTATTTTCAGTAGCAATCAATCATGACAGTATTTATGCAGCAACTGTAGAAGGAATACTTGCAGCTTCATTAAAAAGCCCCAATTTGTTAAATTACAAGGAATGGGGCATTATTAATTCACTTAAATGCGACAGAATAACAGATTTTCAAAATGAACTGTTTGCTGTACTAAATGGCTATGTTTACCAATATAAAAGTGGGCAATGGAGCAAATTCATCGATTCTATGCAAGGGAAATGTGTCAATATGCAGGTCAGCAATAATATAATGACTATTGACTTTGAAAAATATATTTTCAAGGTCAATGCAGATTTAACAACAGATGTGTTCAACATTAGTGGTTCACGTTCTTCATTTATTGATCAGCAAAATGTATTATGGTTTGCTTTAAATCTTTATGGTTTGATAAGTGTTGACAATGGTAGTTATTGGTTTTATACACCAAACGGGCCATTTTCAGGAAATTGTTGGAATGTTTTAGTTAACAATAACATTACTTATGTGGCTCCGGGCGGATATTCTGCCAATGGTACACCAACCTATAGTAGTGATGGTTTTTATTACTATTCTGACGGAGTTTGGAACAACAGGAATTTTACAAACGACACTGCTATTTCAGGTATTTTTGATATTATTGAAGTAGCTGCTGACCCACTATCAAAAGACCTCTATCTTGGATCTTACGGGTACGGCATTTTAGTTTACAGAAATGGGAAGATATATAAAAAATACAATGCATCAAATTCAAGCTTACAGGGTTCTGTCGATAATCCTGAAAAAGTAAATATACGATGTATTCGTTTTGACAATAAAAACCGTTTGTGGGTAAGTAATTATGGGGCAGCAAATCCGTTAAGCGTCAGAAATACCGATGGTACATGGAATAGTTATAGCCTGGGTGGCAGCCAAAACCGAAATACCACTGATTTTGTCATTGATGAAGCAGGTAGAAAATGGATATTATACCCTTATAATGAAGGTATTATCGTATTTGATGAAACACGACCTGATGGCTCACAGTATAAAAAATTGTCAAAAGACGAAAATAATGGCAACTTGCCAACAGACCGCATTCATTCTATTGCACTTGATAAAAAAGGGCGGATTTGGATTGGCAGCGAAGAAGGTGTCGCTGTTTTTTATAATCCTGAAAATATTTTTTCACAGAGTGGTTCTGATGCAAATCGTATCTGGATTACTCAAAATGGTGAATCCGGCTATCTGTTGGCCTCTGAAATAGTAACAACAATAGCTGTTGATGGTTCAAACAAAAAATGGCTTGGAAGCAGAAACGGAGTTTGGTATGTAAATGAAGATGGTACTGAAATAATTTATCATTTCAATGCTGAAAACAGCCCTCTTCCTTCCAGTTTTATCCGTGATATTGCTGTTAACGAACTCTCTGGAGAAGTATTTTTTGCTACCGACAAAGGTTTGGTATCATTTCGTAATACTGCTATCGAAGGGGGAACAACCCATGGTGATGTTTATGCTTTTCCTAATCCTGTTGAACCGGGCTATACAGGCCCTATTGCTGTCAGAGGTCTGGTTTATAATGCAAATGTTAAGATCACCGATGTAGCAGGAAATATTGTTACACAGTTGACAGCCGATGGCGGACAGGCAGTATGGGATGGAAAAGATATTTCAGGAAATATTGTAAAGTCAGGTGTTTACCTTGTTTTCAGTAGCAATGAGGATGGTACTGAAACAGCAGTCACAAAAATTCTTATCATCAGGTAAATGCTTATAAAATCAAAGGGAATCGTTATTAAAACCATTCGTTATTCCGAATCAGCTCTGATTGTAAAAATTTATACATTGAGCCATGGACTGCTTTCATTTTATGTACAGGGTGTTTATTCAAAAAAGGCGGTTTTAAAACCTTCCTATTTTCTTCCCATGCAAAAACTCGAACTAGATTTTTATTTTCATGAACATAAAAACCTGCTTAGATTAAAAGAAGTACATCCTGAAATTTCTTCACCTGACCTGCACTGGCAGATAAATAAAAGTCCTGTTTCATTAATATTGTCTGAGCTTGTTACGAAAACTGTTAAAGAAATTGAAAAAAATGAGGAAATGTTTGGTTTTTTATCCAAGGCATTGACAGCCTTAAGTAATGCTGAAAATAATACTTCCAATTTTTTACTGTTTTTTATAGTTCATTTTTGCTATTTTCTTGGTTTTTTCCCCTCAGGTAATTATTCTTTGGATACACCATTTTTTAACCTTCAAACAGGCCGTTTTTCTGAGATAAATTCAGAAAATGCCTTTTCTTTATCTGATCTGGAAAGTAAAATACTTTCTCAAATTATTGAGTCTTCAATTGATAAATTCAGTTCATATACTCTTTCTTATGAAAACCGTTCAAGACTTTTGGAAAAAATGTTGACATATTATGAAATTCATGTCGAAGGATTTTCAGGTTTGACTTCAATGGGTGTTTTAAAAGAGGTTTTTTCTAAAAGATAAGGTAACATATATTTTCCAATATCATAAAAATATACAATAATCAATAGTCTTTTGAAAATTTGATAAAGTTCGAAGCTTTTTAGGTTAATCCCGACTAAAACAATTCAGGATTTTTCAATTAAATCAGTATAATATTGAAATCTAAAGCTGAATAGAAACAATTTTGTCCAAAGCAATATTGGTATAAACTAAGTCTGATAAAAAATTCTTTTTAAATCATGCTGTAATTTTACACAAAATATTTAGCTTATCTTTGTGCCCTTATTTTTTATGCGAAATAATTAAAAAATTCAATCAATGACACAAAAGTCTAATATTTCAATTTCACCTGACGGGCGTCAGTTCAACATTCCAACAAAAGATAGTTATCATGAAGAATATCTGAGGTTGAAACAGCTTGTTGAAAGTGCAAGGAAAGAAGGTAAAGAAGTAGTGGTAGTGCTGGGCGTTGGCTTTGTTGGTGCTGTCATGGCATCTATTGTTGCCGATACTGAAATTGATGGTGTGCCAGGCAAATTTGTTATTGGATGTGATTTGCCTTTGCCAGGGTCTTTCTGGAAAATTCCCATCATAAACGAAGGAAAACCTCCTGTAAAAGCTGAAGATCCTGAAGTTGACCAGATCATTTACCGTACTGTTATTGAAAAGAAAACTCTTACAGCAACTTGGAATAACGATTGTCTTACATTTGCTGATGTGGTGGTGATAGATGTTCAGTGTGATTTTCATAAACAGGAACTTGGAAATATGAGATCAGGTGAAACCGACATGGAAGCCCTTGAGGCAGCTATTAAAACAATAGGAGAAAAAATACCAGCCCATTGCCTGACTTTAATAGAAACAACCGTTGCTCCGGGGACAACAGAATTAATTGCATGGCCAATACTAAAAAAAGAATTTCGTAAAAGAGGCATACAAACACTTCCACTGCTGGCACATAGCTTTGAAAGAGTGATGCCGGGTAGAAATTATGTCTCCAGTATTCGTGATTTCTGGCGTGTTTGCTCAGGCTGTAATACTGAAGCACGCGAAAGGGTTAAAAAATTTTTATCAGAGGTGATAAATGTCAAAGATTATCCATTAACAGTAATGGACAGGCCCATAGAGTCAGAAACCACAAAAATTGTTGAGAACTCCTATCGTGCAAGCATTCTTGCTTTTATGAATGAGTGGAGTCTTTTTTCTGAACGAAATGGTGTTGATTTGGTAAAAGTGTATAAAGCAATAAAAATGAGGCCTACTCATTCCAATATTATGTTCCCCGGACCTGGTGTAGGAGGTTACTGCTTGCCGAAAGATGGAGGATTAGGTTACTGGGCATATAAACATATTCTTGGTTTTAATGATGGTGATGAAGTTTTTAAAATAACACCCAGTGCTATTGATATCAATGATACCCGTGCATTACACGTTGCTGAAATGACTCGAGACGCTTTACGCAATATTGATATTCACATTGCAGGCTCAGATGTTCTTGTTTGTGGTGCAAGCTATCGTCAGGATGTAGGCGACACCCGATATAGCGGAAGTGAACTTGTAGTCAGGCGGATAAAAGAATTGGGTGCTGAAATAAGGGTTCATGATCCGTATGTTATTAATTGGGTGGAGCTGGAACAGCAAAACACATGGAAATTGTCATGGAAACGTTTTTTCAGACGACAAGACGACATCAACCAGGTGAAAGTGCAGAAAGACCTTGCAAAAGCACTTTCTGGAGTTGAAGCAGTAATATTTGCTGTCCCTCACCAGGAATACCTTGATCTTGACCCTGATAAAATCGTTGAATGGGCGGGTGGTCCTATTGCTATTATTGACTGCTTTGCTATTTTGGATGACCAAAAAATAAAACGGTTTTTTGAACTGGGTTGTGAGGTGAAAGGATTAGGAAGAGGGCATATTCAGCATATAAAAAAAGAAGTACTTCGAAAAAAATAGATTTTGTAAATTATTGTTTTTTACGGCACTTTTACAAACTTAAGTGGAGTAAAAACTATATTATCTCCGAAGACTGCTATGATATAAATCCCGGTACTGATGCCGCTTATATTCACTCTTATCTCATGATGGCTGCTATTTTCTGATTGTCTGATTAACTCCCCATCGACAGAAAATATTTTAATCACATATCTGGCAGGTAAAATAAAATCAGGTAATTCCAGTGTTATTTCTTCTGGATCAATTGATTTTATTTTTATGTAATTAATGCTTTTTTCTTTAATTCCCGCAGGAAAATCAGAAATACATCGAATGCTGTATCCATTAGTTTTTTTGTATGAGGCTGTTTTGTAAATGGCAGAATCATTGGGATAATAATAATTTACCCATGCATAATCTGTTGTGCTGCCTTGTGAGGAAGTTCGAATAACCCCATAAACACCCAAACTGCCAAACACCCATTTTTGATAATTGAAATAGCAATAGCCCGAAGCTAATGCATTAAATCCTGAAACTCCGCCCACCTGTAAAGCTTTTCCTGCTGATGAAGTGCCAAAATTTGCCACCAATGTATCAAATTCTGCCTGAGAGGGAATATGCCAGCCTTCAGGGCACAAACCTTTCGACTTTTCAATTGTTTTATAATTCATAGCTTCGTTCCACTGATACAATCCACCATAAATTTTACAGTTTGTAGAGTCGTTGTTGTAGCAGAATTTTTCAAAAATACCATTATTGGTTTGGTTCAGATTAACTGCAACAACATTTAGCATAGTGCCAATATCAAGGTTTTTTGCAAACCAGCATTGATTTCCAATCATCACTGTCGGATAACTCATGCCATTTCTACTGTCATAAAAGGTATCACCACAATGAAACTGTGCAATGGTTGTAAACGGTAAAAGACATAAAACAAGTAGTAATTTTTTCTTCATACAAATATTTTTTAATATGGATAAAACACAAAAAATAATAATGATATAATAGCAAGTACCCACATTCCGTTAGGAACCTCTTTTATTTTACCACTCAAAGTTTTTAACAATGGATAAGCAACAAAACCAGCAGTCATGCCAATCCCAAGATTATAAGTAAAACTCATAAAAGTAATGATGATAAAGGCCGGCAACAGTTCTGTCAGGTCAGTAAAATTGAGTTTTGCAATAGGAGATATCATCAGCATTCCCACAACAACCAGTGCAGGACCAAAGGCAAATGCCGGGATGATAGAAAAAATGGGCGATAAAAATAAAGCAAAAAGGAATAAAATAGCAGTAACTACTGATGTCAGACCAGTTCGGCCTCCTGCTTCTATGCCTGTTGCTGATTCAATAAATGCTCCGGTAGTTGTTGTTCCTAATAAGGATGCTCCAACAGTAGATATTGCATCACAAAGCATAGGCTTTTCAATTTGAGGCAGCTCTCCTTTTTCATCTACCATATTGGCCTTGTATGCAATACCCAACAGAGTACCAATGGTGTCAACAAATCCCATCACAAAGACTGTCATAACAACAGGAAACAAGCCCCAGTTTAATATACCTTTAAAATCAAGTTTGAACAAAATTGGAGATAAATCGGGGGGTTTACTGATGAGTTGATTTGGTAAGGATACCTCACCAATGATAATTGCAACAACTGTAATACCAATGATTCCTAACAAAATAGCTGCATTTATTCTGTAAATCATCATTGCACCTATCAGTAAAATACCCGAAATAGCAAGCAATACCTCTGTTTTTGTAAAGTCTCCGGCATGAACCGGTGCACCAGGAACACCCAGCGTGACAATACCTGTCTCGTTTAACCCTATAAACGTCAGGAAAAGACCAATACCAACAGAAAAAGATATTTTCATACTTTCAGGGATGGCATTAGCCAGCCATGAACGTATTTTAAATAAAGTCAGCAGCGTGAATAAAACACCACTGATAAAAATGGCTGCCAGTGCCTGCTGCCAGCTAAATCCTAAAAGCTTAACAACAGTGTAGGCGATAAAGGCATTTTCTCCCATATAGGGTGCAATGGCGAAAGGTCTTTTAGCATAAAGGCCCATCAACATTGTCCCAAAAAAAGCAGAAATAATAGTTGCTACCATGCTTGCCCCAAAAGGAAACCCTGCTGCTTCCAATATTTTCGGATGGACAATGATAATGTATGCCATTGTGAAAAAGGTGGTAACACCTGCGGTGATTTCTGATTTAATTGTTGACTTTAATGAAGTAATATTAAAATATTTGTCAATAATGTTTTTGTGATTGGACATAATAATAATTTTAATTGTAATTTATTACATCAAATTTAAAAATTATTTCAAAATGAAAAGTTATATTTGAATTCGATTAATCTGGAAATTATTCAGATTTATTGTTTCCTCGAATTTTCCTTTATCTCTTCAATTAAAACAGATTGTGCCTGTTCTGGATTGTCGATGTGGAGGTATTTCCCTTTGCCAAGAGTAGCCATAGCTTTCATCCTTCTGATAGAAGGATTGTCAGTTCCAAAACCAACTACCGACAAAATAATACCTTTGTTTGCATATTTGATGATCATATTCATCAATTCCAGCTCACTGTGGTCAGGGCTGTTAAAATCACCATCTGTGGCAATGATAAGCTGATTGTTACCTCCTTCAATATAGTTTGCAAGTGCTAACTGATAGGCAGTTTCAAGACCTTTTATCCCAAAAGTGAGTCCATAAGAACTTAATCCTGCAATGGTACTGATAATGGTATCTTTTTGGTCGGCAGGAATATCTGCAAATAAAAGAGACGGGTTTGAAGCAAAACTGATTAAACTGAGCCTGTCGATTCTTCGCAGCATGTTGGCCAGCCTGATCATAGCAATTTTTAGACTCTCCAGTTTGTGTGCTTTTCCCATAGACGAAGAAACATCTACCAGGAATACTATGTTGTTGGCATTGTAATGTACTTCTGAAAAACCAGTATCAGGTACAACCACCGTTGTTTTGCTGATAGTATCAGGTTTTTTCTCTTCATCTGGTTCTGTGTATGTCAGGTCAAAATCATTTGGTATTAGAATATAGGTTATTCCACTTTTTGATTGTGTTACTGTCAGTGTATCAATATAATCTTTATAATTTTTTGCTCTAATTTTAACCTGATAACTCCCTTTTAAAAGTTCTTTGTTAAATTTACCATCCTTAAAAGTTGTATAAGGGTAAGCTACTCCATATTCATCAATAAAGCGAATATAAGCATTTGCCACTGGTTGTTCTGTTTTGGCATCTATAACAATACCACTTACTGCAATATAGTCGCTGGGTTTTTGTACAACAGGCTTTATTATTTCTTTTTCTGGCACTAGAGGAACAAAGATGGTGTCACTCTCCTTTTCAATAAAAATAAACCTTGAGTACTTTTCAAAACCTTTTTTTGAACATTCAATAAAATATTGACCTTTTGATAATTTTAAGCTAAAACTACCATCAGGCAATGAGTAATACGAATTTTTTATCTCAGCACCAAACATTTCTGAATTTACATAAGCTCCACTTATACTCTCCATTGTCAACGCATTTACAACAATACCTTTGATGACAAAGGGAAGTACTTTTGGTTGCCTTTCAAAGACTTTTTTTGAAGTGTCTGTAAGGAGGCTATCCGATTTCGACAATTCAATGGTGGTTAATGGTTTGTTTTTATTAATATAATACATGCCATCGTGTAAGTGGTAGCCTTCAGCAGTTACAATGATATTGTACATGCCAATATCTAATAATTGGGTTATTCTGCCTGATTTATTTGTTCTCTTTGACCATTGCCTATTGAATCCATTTATTATTATTACATCTGCTCCCTGAACCGGATTTTTGGTTATACTGTCAAGCACTTCAACCACATGCTCAGCTGTCAGCAGGGCAGGATCAACAGGCATATTCAGTGATGGGCACTCCTGAACTGAATTTACATTACCAGTGATTGTCAGCTCTACGGGTTTTTCGGATGACGCAATAAATACCTTTATTTTTTCATTAAACCGACCTATTGCCGGTGGCTCAAAATATATAAGAACTTTTCCTTTTTCTCCCGGCAAAATATAATTGGTAGGATATTTTACATGGACATTTTCATTTTTAACAACCTTCAAAAAAGCATCTTCCTCAATACCAGAATTTATAAACTCAAAAATTGCCGGGGTTTGACTCCAGTTTTTAAGTTCTGAAAAATCATAGCTGGCAGATTGAAAGGTTATTTGCGAATATGCGGAAAACTTAATTAGCAATAAAGGTAATATTGAAAATAGAATTAGTTTCATGTTGTTTTAACGTAAAAACATTTCTTTCATTGTTTGAAAATATCAGTAACATTTAGTGGTTTTTCTTCTCCACGCCAATAAAATCCATTTAAAAAAGCATCTTTATCGTCCATTTTCTGTGGTGTTTCTACTGTTCCACCAGGTAAATTAATAAAAGTGATTTTTGAAATTTTTTTATCTTTCAGTGAAATACGAATCTTGCCCGATTGTATGTTATTTCTTCCTACATATAAATCATTGTCGTCAGTAAGGAAATATATAGATTCTGCATTACCTTCAGTTACTACATCATAAAGTTCATTATTCTCAAACAAACCGGTCATTAGTCTGCCTTTTACCTGATTAAATCGTATTGAATCTAATTGTTCCGCCATAAAGGCATCTCCATCAAGGACCATCTTGTAGATTTCATTATTTTGTGTATAAAAACTAAGTTTTTTTGAAGTAATTTGATTTTGATCGGTCCATAAAACAGGCGTTTTGAAAAAGTTTATGGTAGAATCCCGACCGTCATAGGTCATAGAGTCGCATTTTAATCTGAAACTATTACTAAACCCTTTTACATGATACCATGCTACTATCATATCTTTTTCGTTACTATCACTTTTTATCTGTATCAATTTTAGTGTATCAGCATGAAGATAAAGTGTATCATCAGGCATATATTTAATAAAGAGAGCACTATCAGTAACAACGGTACTTTTATCGAAGTCACTCCTGACTGAATATTTTCCACTGATTTGAGTTTTTTCAACAGTATCTGTAAATTTTACATTTCCTATTACTTTGCTTTCTTTAGTAGTATTGTCATACAATATTTTATCTCCGCTGATAATTCTGCTTCCTGATATAATGGTAGCATTTTTTTGAAATTCTGACTGTTTTGTTTTGGTATTGTACCAACCACTCTCACAATAAATCTTTGAATCTTTGCCGGTGATGGTAGTGGGTGCAATAAAAAGGGCTTTATGTTCATCGATTATATAACCTAAGGAATCGGCTTTAAGAATATAATCAGGATTGGCAAGTATTACATTATTTTTAAAGAGCAACTGTTGTTTTTCAGAGTAATAATAACCTGTATTACTGGTAAGTACATTATCTCCATCAACGATCTTTCCACCTTGAGTAAAGTGTCCAGACTTTGTATCCATTTGATAATCAATAGATGGAGTAGTTAAGGTAATATTATTATCAATCAGTTTTACGCCACGAGTAATATATGCCATCTTTGTTTTCAGGTCATAATGGAGGGCACCTCCTTTTATTGTTAATCCATCGGGCTGCCTGATTTTTACATTACCATAGGCATCAAAATAATTCTGACTTTCGAAATGATAGGCGCTGTCGCAGTAAAGCAACATCCCTTCATGCTCAATGATCACATTACCTATAAGTTTTCTTATTTTTTCATACCTGTTCTCCGAACCTTCCAATGTATTGGCCTGGATAATACGAATCTGCCTGACAGATTGTGCGTATGATATATTTGCCACAATTATCAAAATAATTGGTACGATATGTTTTGTTTTGAGCATCAACCTGTTGAAGTGCAAATTTAAGACCTCAAAGGAATTACCCTTGCTATGGGATTAAAAAGATATTTTTTTCTTGAACGTGTATCATAACACAGGATTCTTTTTCTGATAGTTTCATCTTTAATGAATTCTCTTTTATCCCAGATAAAGTGCTGGCCTGTTGTCATTTCGTCAAGGAAAACAGTATTTATGGCTCTCTCATCATATTTTGAAAGTGCTTTTACAAGTCTGATGTCTGAATTCGATGAGGCTTTCGGATTTTTTAAATGACTGACTAATGCCATTTTTAAATCTTCGGGAAAAACATCCTGCTCTATTAATGGCATCATCAGATTTATAAAGATATTTTTCCATTCAACACCATGTGGCGTAATTTTTCTGCCATGAAACTGATATGTTTTTAAATGTGCAATTTCATGTATTAATGTAATTAAAAAAGCATAAGGATTTAATGTACCGGATACAGTAATATGGTATCGTCCTCTTTTGCTTTTATCTCTGAATGTTCCTTGTGAATATTTTCGTTCCCCTGTGATGGTAACCTGCACTGCTGTGTTTTGCAGCAAATGTTCTATATAATCAATGGCAACCAAAGGCAAGAACTCTGCTAATATATGGTCTTTTGCTGTCATTCACTTATTTTGGTTTTTATGAAATCAATAATTTCAATCGGTGACATGCTTTTTTGTTCAGATGTTCTCATATTTTTCAAACCATATTTACCACTCGATAACTCATCTTTACCTGCTACAATAACAAATTCAATATTCTTATCAGAGGCATACGAAAACTGTTTTTTCAGCTTTGCATTAGCAGGATAGATTTCTGTACTGATACCATTTTGCCGAAGTTTGTTTGCAAATGGCATTAATTGTAATATTTCTTCATCTCCAAAATTGACAATCATCACAACAGATGAGGCAGTAATCTGTTCAGGAAAAAGATTCAGCATTTTCATGACATCGTAAATGCGATCAGCACCGAAAGAAATTCCAACCCCACTCATTCCCGGCATGCCAAAAACACCTGTCAGGTCGTCATACCGCCCCCCCCCACAAATGCTGCCTATCTCAACATTATTAGCTTTTACTTCGATGATGGTTCCTGTATAGTAATTTAAACCCCGTGCCAGAGTCATATCTGTTTCAACAGGTATTGTTTGTCCGGAATGTGCACAATACTTCAATACCTCTTTCAACTCACTGATCCCTTTTAATCCAGTTTCCGAACCTGATATATTCGTTTCAATAAATTCAAGTTTTTTCAGATTATCAGTCTCTTGAAAACTTAAAATTTTAATGATAAAACCTATTGATTTATGGTCTAAGCCAACTTTTAAAAGGTCTTCACTTACACTTTCAATGCTGGTTTTATCAAGCTTATCAATAGCTATAGTAATGTCAGTGAATTTATCAGAATAACCTATTATTTCAGCTATCCCTGAAAGTATTTTTCTGTTGTTAATTTTGATGATAATATCAATACCAAGTTTTCTGAAAACAGAAGCTGTCAGTTCCAGTAACTCATATTCATATAGCAAGGAATCAGACCCAATGACATCGGCATCGCATTGATAAAACTCGCGGTATCGTCCTTTCTGAGGTCGGTCGGCACGCCAGACAGGTTGGATTTGGTATCTTTTAAAAGGAAAAATAAGGTTATTGTAGTGTTCAACAACAAAGCGGGCAAAAGGTACAGTTAAATCATATTTCAAGCCTTTTTCAGAAATAAACTTAGATAGTGTACGACTATCATTTATATTAGCTTTTGCTTCAATCGCTGAAGATAAAAAATCACCGGAATTAAGTACTTTGTACAATAATTTGTCGCCTTCATCCCCGTATTTACCTATTAATGTTGATAAAAGCTCCATCGCAGGAGTTTCGATGGGCTGATAGCCAAAAAGCTGAAAAGTACTTTTTATCGTATTGAAAATATGGTTTCTTCCGGCCATTTCAACTGGTAAAAAGTCTCGCATTCCCTTGGGTGTGGATGGTTTTGACATTGATAAAATTTGTATGCAAAATTACTCCAGATTAACTTACTGAAAAACAAAAACAATATATTAGAGTTGTATTTTTGATTATTAATGATTATTCTTTTTGTCCCACCACGGTAGTTTGGGTTGTAGTACTTTTTTTCAGGAAAAAATTACAAAAATTGTAATAAATTGCAATAAAACTTACTAATTCTTTAAATATAATAGATTAAAGTTCTGCTCTCATTGCTAATTTTTTCGCAAATAAACGGAAATTTGAGTGCAAATCTTCGCAAAAAATAGCGTTTCATTTTAAAAAAGCAGCTGTTTATTACTGTACTGAAAATAAATTTGAGTGAGATTAAGTACAATGAGATAGCTGAATAGTGACGTTAAAAGTTTTATTTATCAGAAAACCAATAATTGCTGAAATTTGCAATTAATATTCTAAGCCAATATTTCATGAAAAGCAGCGAAATACGACAAAAATTTTTTGATTTTTTTGAGTCAAAAGGACATCTTATTGTGCCCTCGGCACCTATGGTTATAAAAAATGATCCTACATTGATGTTTACCAATGCAGGGATGAACCAGTTTAAAGAATACTTTCTTGGGAATGCAAAAGCTCAGATGCAAAGAATAGCAAATTCTCAAAAATGTTTACGGGTGAGTGGCAAACACAATGACCTTGAAGAAGTTGGCCTTGATACTTATCATCACACCATGTTTGAAATGCTGGGAAACTGGAGTTTTGGTGATGCTGCTCGCCCTGAAGGTGGATATTTTAAAAAAGAAGCCATCGAATGGGCATGGGAACTACTTACAGAAGTTTATAAAATTGATAAAGAAAGATTGTATGCTACCTATTTTGGTGGTGATGCCTCAGATAATCTTGAGCCAGATGAGGAAGCACTCACCTTTTGGAAAAAGTTATTACCTCTTAGCAGGATATTGCCTGGAAATAAAAAGGATAACTTCTGGGAAATGGGAGATACCGGACCATGTGGCCCCTGTTCTGAAATTCATATTGACCTGAGAAATAATGAAGAAAGAAAGAAAATTCCTGGTGAAAAATTAGTAAATAATGGTCATCCTGAAGTAATTGAAATATGGAACCTCGTATTTATACAATTTAACAGACAGGTTAATGGTCGCCTTGTTTTGTTGCCCGACAAGCATGTTGACACAGGAATGGGTTTTGAAAGACTTTGTATGTCATTACAAAATGTAAAATCTAATTATGACACTGATGTTTTTCAACCGATTATTCAGAAAATTGCAAAAATATCATCTGTTAAATATGGAATTTCTGCTCAGACAGATATTGCCATGCGAGTGATAGCCGACCATGTCAGAGCGATTTCTTTTTCCATTGCCGATGGACAGTTACCTTCAAACAACAAAGCAGGATATGTAATCAGGCGTATTCTCAGGCGTGCTGTACGCTATGGTTATACCTTTCTCAATCTTCGTGAACCTTTTATCTACAAATTGGTTGATGTTCTGGCCGAAAATATGGGCAATGTATTTAATGAATTAATAACACAAAAACAGTTGATTGAAAAGGTAATTAAAGAAGAGGAAAGTAGTTTTTTAAGAACCCTTGAGATTGGAATAAAACTCATCAACCAGGTGATTGAAAAAGCCAAAACCGAAAATAAAACGTTGATAGATGGAGAAACTGCTTTTGAACTTTACGACACTTATGGTTTCCCTTACGATTTAACCGAACTGATTGCAAGGGAAAATAATATGGGTGTTGATGCTGATATATTTAATTCAGAATTAAACAAACAAAAGGAAAGATCACGTCAGGCCGGTAATATCGAAACTGCCGACTGGATTGTTTTATCAGATGAAACCAATACAGTTTTTACCGGTTATGAAAGCCTTGAAGAAGTAATAACTATTACAAGATACCGCAAGGTGAAAGCAAAAGACAAGGATCAATACCAACTGGTTTTTAATAAAACACCTTTTTATGCTGAAAGTGGTGGACAGGTTGGTGATAAGGGATTGCTGTTTGATGGAGAAAGAAAAATTGAGATTATCAATACCTTGAAAGAAAATAATCTTTGGTTACATATAAGCACTGAAATACCCCAAGACTTAGAAAGAGAATTCAGGGTGTTAGTATATCCTGATAGAAGGAAAACAATGAAAAATCACACTGCAACTCATTTGTTGCATCAGGCTTTACGAAACATTCTTGGTTCACATGTTGAGCAAAAAGGTTCATTGGTAGAACCTGAACGCCTGCGATTCGACTTCAGCCATTTTCAAAAATTATCTGTACAGGAAATCCGACAGATTGAGAAGTTTGTTATTGAAAGGATTATTGAAAACCATCCTCTGCAGGAAAACAAAAATGCGACAATGGAAGAAGCATTGGCACAGGGAGCGATAGCTCTTTTTGGTGAAAAATATGGTAAAACTGTTAGAACAGTGCAGTTTGGCAATTCAATAGAACTGTGTGGAGGCACTCATGTTTCAGCAACAGGAGAAATTGGATTGTTTAAAATCATTACTGAAAGTGCTGTTGCTGCTGGTATCAGAAGGATAGAAGCAGTTACCGGCATAAAGGCTTTCGAACTGGTACAGGAACAAGATGCAATGCTGACCGAATTATCAGAAATTTTATCATCCAGTAAACAGGGATTGCTTAAAACAGCCACTAATCTGGTTAACCAGAATAAATTGTTGCAAAAAGAGGTTGAAGCATCAAAAGCAGAAAAAATTGTATCCCTTAGAAAGACATTGATTGAAAAATCTGAACAACATGGTGAGTATAAATTGATTTGCACACAACTGGCAATGGAAAGTGCCGACATAGTAAAAGACCTGATGTTTGAAATCAACCGTCATGCTGACAACATTATCACACTAATTGGCACTGTTTTTCACGATAAAGTAAACCTGTGGCTTATGTTTTCACAAAACCTGGTTGATGAAAAAAAATTAAATGCTGTCGATATTATCAGAATCATTGGAAAAGAAATACAGGGTGGTGGTGGCGGACAAGCCTTTTTTGCCACAGCAGGTGGAAAAAACCCTGCTGGTCTTACAGCAGCATTGAAAATGGGCAGAGAAATTATTCTTTCAAAGTTGTAATTAAAAAATCCAATATGAATAAAGTATATTTGCAAAGAACTTAAAGCAGGGTGTTTAAAATGAATCATTTAAACTTAAAAACATTTATTGCATTTCAGATCACCTTTTTAATTATATTTCAATTTGCATTAGCTCAAACACAACGCCCCAACAGAGTAGAAAGCTCCAAATATCCGAACAGCAGACAAAAAAAAGAAGAAAAGGTATATGTTGGCAATAAGTTAACCTCCTGGAGACAGTGGTATGAAGACGGAAAACCCAAAATGATGCAATCGTTTAAAGATGGAAGAAGACATGGTACTTTTGCTGAATGGTATCCAAATGGAAATAAAAAAAACCAAACCACCTATTCTAATGATTCTATCATTGGCATTGCATACACTTACTACGAAAATGGAATTATTGAATATGAAAATCACTATGAAGACAACCGTTTGGTTAAAACAATAAAAAATGATAATCTCGGTAACGTCATTTTCAAGGAAGAATATTTGATTGAAAAAACTGAACGTGTTGAATATGTCTGGTTTATCAATAAAAAAGTCAAGCAGGAAAAATATTATGAAAATGGTGCACTTGTTAAAAGAATAGAATACTATCCAAGTGGAGGGAAACGTCTTGAAGAAAATTATTTATTCAATAAAATTGAAGGCATAGCCTATGAGTGGTACGAAAACGGCAATCTGAAATCTGAAAGAACTTTTAAAAGCGGTGTGCAGATAAAACTGGTAAAATATAATGAGCAGGGACAGAAAGAAGAAATTAATGTGTATGATGACAATAAACCTGCTGCACAACCAAAAACCAAATAATTGCCTGAAAATAATCGTTTTTAAATTAATTAATCTGAACAAAAGCTATTATTATTTTGTTATAGCTTAAATTAAAAAATTAAAATGTTAAGACTAACAATATTACTGAGTATCATAACAAATATTGCTTTTGGGCAAAGTGGAAAGATTGAAGGAAGGGTATATGATGAAAGAAACAATGAACCTTTACCTTTTACTAATATCGTAATTTATGGCACTCAAATAGGTTCTTTATCAGACCTTGATGGTAAGTTTATTTTTACAGGATTACAACCTGGTTTTATCCGTCTGGCAGTCTCTTCAGTAGGTTATAAACTTTATGTAACTGAAGAAATTCAGGTTACAAATGCAAAAACTGCATTTATTGATATTCCAATGCAGCAGGTAGCTATTCAAACTGAAGAAGTTGTTATTGCAGCTACTCCGTTTGTTGTTAAAAAAGAAAGTCCTGTTTCACTTAGAACATTGAGTTTAAGTGAAATAGAAAAAACACCAGGTGGTAACCGTGATATTTCAAAAGTCATACAGTCGTTTCCAGGTGTTGCATCAACACCAGCCTATCGTAATGATGTGATTGTCAGAGGTGGAGGATCGTCAGAAAACAGGTTTTATTTGGATGGCATCGAAATACCCAATATCAATCACTTTGCCACTCAAGGTGCATCAGGAGGTCCGGTAGGTATCATCAATACTGATTTTATACGCGAGGTTGATTTTTATTCTGGTGCATTTCCTGCTAATCTGGGAAACGCACTGAGTTCCATCCTTTCAATGAAACAGATTGATGGAAGCAAAGATAAATTGAATTTCAGAGGCTCTGTTGGAGCAACCGACCTTGCTTTGACAGCCGATGGTCCGCTTGGAAATAATAGTACATTCATCGCTTCAGTCAGACGTTCTTACCTGCAGTTTTTATTCGATGCTATTGGGTTGCCTTTTCTGCCAACCTATAATGATTATCAGCTTAAAGTAAAAATGAAAATTAATGATAAAAATGAAATTGTAGTTATTAGTTTGGGAGCTCTTGACAAAAACCGCCTGAATACAGGTATTGAAAATCCTGATGAAACACAACGCTATATTTTAGGTTATTTACCGGTAAATGAACAGTGGAATTATACAATAGGGCTTAATTACAAGCATTTCAGAAAAAATTCTTTTGAAAATTTTATTTTAAGCAGAAACATGCTAAACAATGTTTCTTACAAGTATCTGGATAATAATGAAAATAAAATAAAGCTTCTGGATTATAAATCTCAGGAAATTGAAAACAAATTCCGCTACGAAAATACACGTACTATCAACGGTTTTAAATTGGTTTTTGGAGCAGGTGTTGAGCTTAATAAGTATAATAATACTACCGATAGAAAAGTGTTTGTTGTTGACACATTATTCAGCTTTTCTTATTTCTCCAATTTTAATTTATTCCGTTGGAATATATTTGGACAAACTTCAAAATCTTTTATTAATGACCGTTTAACATTATCTTTTGGTTTCAGGATGGATGCTAACAGTTATTCTAAAGAAATGTCAAATCTTTTAAAACAATTTTCCCCAAGATTTTCTGCTTCATATATTCTGACTGAAAAATTCACTCTAAACTTTAATACAGGAAGGTTTTTTCAACCTCCTGCATACACTACTCTGGGCTATAAAGACAATAATGGTGAACTGGTGAATAAAAACAACAAGCTTACCTATTTACAAGCCGATCACCTGGTAGCAGGGCTGGAATGGAGACCTGAGGAAGATGCAAGGATTACTCTCGAAGGTTTCTATAAAAATTATAGTAAATACCCGTTTTCCTTAGCCGACTCAATAGCATTGGCCAGTAAAGGGGGTGATTTTGGTACTATTGGTGACGAGGAAGTAATATCTGTTGGAATGGGACATGCCTATGGTGCTGAATTGCTGGTTCAGGAAAAAGATTTAGCAGGATTTAACATCATTTTGTCTTATACTTTTGTAAGAAGTGAATTTAAAGATTTTTATGGCAAATATATTCCTTCTGCCTGGGACAATAAACATTTATTAAACCTAACCGTTAGAAGAACTTTTGCAAAATCATGGGATATTGGTTTTAAATGGAGATTTGTTGGCGGTAGCCCTTATACACCTTACGACATGAATAAATCAAGTCTTATTTATGCCTGGGATGCAAATGGAAGAGGTTATCTTGACTACAATAAGTTTAATTCATTGAGATTTAAACCCTTTCATCAGTTGGATATTAGAATAGACAAATCCTTTTTCTTTAAAAAATGGTCTTTGGTTGTTTATGCTGATGTGCAGAATGTTTATAATTTTCAAGCAGAACAACAGGAATTTTTACTTAACACAGATATAAATGGTAAAGTAATGTTCGACCCGAATGATCCAACAAGATATATTTTGCGTTCAGTTCAATCTACTGCAGGAACTGTTTTGCCTACTCTCGGAATTATTATTGACTTTTAAAATTTAAAAAAAATGAGAAAAATATTATTGAGGAAATTAACCCTGTTTTTTTCTGTATTCACTATTTTGGTTTTGCTTTTTCAATGCAGCAATCAAAAAAAGATTTCACATGCCCCTAATCCTGAAAATGTTATCAAAACCAATGAAGGCAAAGAAGGACTAACTATTGAGTTGACATTTCAAAGAGGTATAAGCCATAATCATCCACTTATGGCTGTATGGACAGAAACAATGGAAGGAAAATACATACAAACCTTATATGTTGCACAATCAATAGCTAAAGGTATTTTTAATTATGGTGATAAAAGTCAAAATTTCTGGAAACCCGGAGAAATCAGAAGACCTGCTGCACTGCCATATTGGTCGCATAAACGTGGTATTATCGAAGTTGATGGGTTATTTGTACCAACAGCCAAAACACCTATGCCTGATGCTATCACCGCTGCTACTCCAAAGAGTGATTTTTTACTGATATCAAAAGCCAATGAAACTACCGTGAGTCAATTTCGTTTATTATTTGAAATCAACCAAACATGGGACTGGAATGAATACTGGACAAACAATAAGTATCCTGATGACAAAGAATATAAAACATCATGTCAGCCATCTGTCATCTATTCTGTTGATATTGACCTTAATAACCTTAAAGATAATTACGAACTTAAACCAATCGGGCATGGACATTATTCAGGAAAAACCGGTGAACTTTTTACTGATATATCTACATTAACTACAGCTCTGCATATTGCAGAAAAAATAACAGCAAAGGTAACTCCTTAGTATAAGTCATATTTTCAAAACAGAGGTTAACACTAATATCTCAAATCATTATTAAATTTTCATTTTTCTATTGCTTTATCAGGATTTAATATATGACCGAAATATTTCTGTTATTAATTCTTTTCTAATTTTACTCTTTCCGTAATTTTACATCTTATTTTTTTAATACATACGTTTAAAAACTAAGGTAAAATGAAGAATATTATCTGGACAGTTTTTATGTTCTTGTTGGTGTTTTTGTTTTTTGCATGCAAGGATAATCCAAACAAACAGAATGACAATTCACAGCAATCAGATGAGGCACTATCTGAAGGCAAAAATAAAAAGACCAGCAGTCAAACAGCAGAAGAACGTCAGGTAAATCCAAACTATAAACCTGTGCCTGCAACCATACTTGGTTATGTAAAAGGTGGTGCCAATGTTAATGTTATTCTGGATGAAATGGATATTGGAAACATTTACCCATTATATTCTGCTATTGTTGATGAAAATAATGGTTTTAGTTTCGACTTCAATGTTTCTGAACCTTGTATTTACCAGCTACGATTCCCTAATGGCAACATTCATCTGTTTTTACGTGGTGGTACTGTCAGGATCAACACCAATATTTCAAATATAAGTGATTATGAAGTGATTGGCTCACCAGAATCAATGCAATTAAAAGAAATGTATTATTTATTGAATGAGACAAATCACAAAACCATTGATCTTCAGGATAGAGTTGAGAAGCTTAAAAAAGATAAAACCAAGGTAAAAGAATTATTACGTCTGGTTGATTCTTTGCCTGTTTACTATGCTGCAATTGGTAAAGAAAAATCAAGAAAGTTAATATCTTTTGTCACAAGACTTGACACATCCATGATTGCATTACTAACGGCATTTTATATTGATGCTGATGAAAACTATGATTTTTTAGTACAAATAAGAAATAAATTCAGAAATATCTGTCCCCATTCAAGGTTTTTTAAACAACTGGATGAGAAAATATCTAAAATTGTTCCTGTAGGTCCCGGAAAAGAGGCTCCAAATACAGTGGCTGATGACATCAATGGAAAAACATATCCATTATCATCGCTTAAAGGAAAATCTGTATTATTATATTTCTGGGCATCTTTCAGTGAACCAAGCAGGCAGGAAAATAAAAAAATAATTCCAATATATAACAAATATCGTTCAAAGGGTTTTGAAGTATATGCTGTGTCGCTCGATACAGAGAAAAAACCATGGCTGGATGCAATAAAGGCTGATAAACTAATCTGGAAAAATGTAAGCAACCTGCTGGGCTGGGACGATGAAATAACATTTATCTGGAAGATTGATGACATTCCATATCTTGTGCTGATCGATAAAAATGGAAGAATCGTTGAAAGAGGATTCAGAGCATTCGAGTTGGAAAGTAAGTTAAAAAAGCTGGGTATTTGAAGTTTTTTATTAAATTCCAAAAGATACCTGAAACCGGATGTAGATGCAAAAAAAATCATGGTTTAGGTGATATTTGGGTGTAGATGCAATCTACACCCAGACGAGCAATACTTTTCAAAAAGTCTCATTAACTGGGTGTAGATTTCATCTACACCCTGATATTCAATATTACTTACAACATATCTACCTCCATCAATGCCTCTAATCCGGCATAATTTCGGGCACTGCTATACATAAAGTCTTCCTGGTTAAATACCCAACCTGCACGAACCGGATTATCATGTATGTATTCAATTCTGCTTAACATCATTTCATTTGTAACTAATTCTACCGCATGATTTTCATGTGTCCAGAACTGTAGTTCATTATTTCTTTTATTGAATTTTGCATGGTATTCAAATATCATTTTCAGCCAGTCTTTTCTGCTCTCCTTTTCATTGCTAAATATGGCGTTCATTAATTTTTTGGAAGTAAATTTTTTAAAATCTCTGACTAATCCTGATATATCATCTCTTTCAGATTGCATTATTGAATGAATATGGTTACTCATGATCACATACGCATATAGTTTTAATCCT
>Ga0172368_10001133_pt1 | contig 37174 bp, 40 predicted proteins | sample Lak11m_FD_114540 | JGI IMG/M metagenome (GOLD analysis project Ga0172368, IMG submission 114540) | Freshwater microbial communities from Kabuno Bay, South-Kivu, Congo - kab_022012_11m | ecosystem: Environmental > Aquatic > Freshwater > Lake | place: Democratic Republic of the Congo: South-Kivu... | reverse complement strand
TTTTTAATTCTGGTAAGGATTTGCTCACGAATTTCTTTAGAAATAGGTTTAAACATATACCTCCTAAGTTTATTATGCAAACTTAGAGACTATATGTCTAATATACGGGGTACCTGCCAGATTGATTGGAAGTAATGTTTTGTCATTGCGAGTACTCGAAGCAATCTATTATGATAAAGAAAGATTGCCACAGTCGCCATGCTCCTTCGCAATGACAGTCATTTTAACGTTATTAAATAATTCTCATCAGTCACCGCCGAAAGGCAGGAAATTTCAAATCAAAAAGAAGGAGTGTGGAAAAAATGCAGAGAACGATGATTTTCCTGGTGGTCCTCATGCTGGGCGCCATCGCCCTTTCGGGTTGTGGCACTGCGACGAGGACAAACAAGGTCAAGAAGATCGAGCGGATGCTCGTCTTCGGGGCCGACAACTCCGGAAGCCTCACTGTCAAGGGGAAGAAGCAGTACTCCGGAATCTTGGAGACGATCGTCTCCAAGCAGAAGGGGAAAGCTTCGGTCCGCATCTACCGGTTCGCCCTTGAGGTGGACACGGTGTATGCAGACACCCCAAAATCTGTGGAAGAAATCTGGGCTGCCATCGACAATCAGGTGGCAGTAAACCACGCCGAGAAGCGGAGAGGCACCAGCTTTTCCGCCATGCTCGCCAAATTCCGCGAGGAATGCGGAAAGACCAACTTACCGGTGTACGGCGTCATCCTGTCGGATGGCGGCGCCACTGATCTGCAGGACACCATGACTGCGGCCAAGGAATTGGCCAAAGTTCCGAACTTCTGCGGACTTTTCGTTGCCCCAGTGATAAACGGAGAAATCCGTTCCAAACTGGAGCGCGTGCTGTCGCCCCTCGGGGACAAGGTCATCATTCGGTCCTGGGAGGACTTGAATGGTGGTCTGCGGGAATTTTGCGTGAAGATGAAATATCACGTAGAAATCCCGGGTTATAACACAGGGTCCTCTGCTGAAACCGCGCCGACGGCTGTCGAAGCCACGGTCAACGTAAAGGTAGAAGAGAAACCCGACGGAAGCATTGAAGCGACCGCCAAAGTGAATGCCAAGGATGGCGAGTCCAATATCAAAGAAAAGGAGGCAAAGTAAACATGGACGGAATTTCAACAAACGGGTTGTCACACCTCATTCCCCCGGCGCTCAACGTGCCGTCGGAAGAGGTGATCAAGGACATCGTGGATTCCAAGATCCACTATGATCCCTCGCGACTTTCGGAAACCCACGCCGCCAACACTATCTTTCGAACGATGGTGCAGCCTGCGGCGAAGGAGCACTCGGATCTGCGCGAGCTCGCCGTAAGGCAGCTCAACGCGGACGAAGAACACCGGCTCGAATCGCTGGCGAAAGTCAGCGTGGAGATTGCCACGACCAACTCAGAGCTCGAGCCCATGGAAGGGAACCTCGAGAAGCTTCGCGCCGAGCTCCACACCCAGGCTTCAACGGCAGGGCTGGACATCGGCGACGGTGAGACTCCGGCTGACATCAACGCCGGGATCCGCAAGACCTTGGGTTTTGACCAGGTCGAGCGCCAGCCCAACGCATTCATGCGATTCTTGGGCCGGCTCATGGAAAACATCGGGGTGCCGCTGATCGTTCTGGTCAGTGGTGCGATCCTGGCGGTGACGCTGGGAACCGAGACCGGGTTTTTTTCCTTCGCCGATATGGAGGAGGGACTTGACTTCTCGGTCCGGACCCTGATTTTGTTCTTCATGGGCCCGGCGATCGTCTGGGTTACGGGAGAATTCCTGGCCCATACGGTCAGGATCAATCATGGGCGTGGAGACAACCGCGGTTGGGCGATCTTCCTCTGCGTGATGGCGGGGATGGTCTGGCTGTCAGAGATCATGATCGAGGCCTTCGGGTTCCGCGACCTTTATCTCCAGCACGCCGCAACCCTTCTGCGTGTTGGGATGAAGGTCGCCGATCGCCCGTTTGTCCTTTTCCTGGTTTTTGGCTTCATCGCCTCGTCCCCCTATTTCGCATACAAGATCGCGAAGCAGTGGGTAGCGCTGATGGACCAGGAGAAGGCTGAGGGCAAGGCCGTCAAGCGGCTCGACGAGGAGAACATGATCAGGAAGTTCCTCCTCGGTTGCCCGGCAGCACAAAAAGCGCTCGACCTGTCCGGAGAAATCCAGGACCGGTTGGCCGAGTACAACCAGCTCCGATCCCGGCTCCAGAGCCTGGAGGCCAAGAAGGCCCAGCTCTTGGAGCTGAGCATTCTCTCACTGGACATTCGCCGGCGGCTGGAGGCCGCCGAGAAGCAAGCCAAGGATGGCATGAGGAGGTTCTGCGAGCTCACAGGCACCAGCCTGATGTGTGAGGAAGAGTCTCCCAAGAAGGAGACCAAGCCTTTCTTCGGAAAGGCAAAGGTCTCCAAAAACTGAACTTAGGGCATTGCCCGGGCCGCGTCGAAAGACGCGGCCTTTTCTTTTTTAATTATGGATTGCTTCGACACTGCCGTTTCTCGCAATGACAAAGCCTTGCCAGTTAAGTATTGGGAAAGATTCCCGACTACTACGGGAATGACATATTGGCTACAATAACAATTAACTGGGCTAAAAATTAAAATCTAAAATTAAACATTAAAGTTTTTAAATTTTAGTTGTGGTTTTTCGTTTTTAGCTTTCAGTCTTAAGTTTATTTCGCTTTCTCCTTACCGAAATTTGACAAGTGCTAAATACTGTGATATTATATAACTAATATTAAAAGTTCTCTTTTAGTAAATGCAAATTTAGAAAAACAACAAATTAGGTCGAAAAGTTAAATAATTTTATATTTAATGTTCTCATTTTTATGAAAATTGCAATCGTTTCCGATTCTCACGATAATTTAGTAAATATTAAAAAAGCACTAAAATATATAAAAGAAAATAATATTTCCACATTAATTCATTGCGGAGATTTTTGTGCGCCAACAACCGTTACAAGGGCGATTTTGCCGGATTTTAATGGAGATATTCACCTTGTTCACGGAAATGTCGGTGATCCGGAATTAACTGAAGAAATAACAAAAGATATTAAAAATATTCATATATATAATAACTTTTTTGAAAAGTCAGATAAATATGGATTCGGCGAAATTGAATTAGATAATTGTAAAATTGCTTTTACTCATATGCCAGATATTGCCCAAAAACTAGCTGAGACAGAAAAATATAATTATGTTTTTTACGGTCACACGCATAAACCGTGGGTAGAAAAATTCAAAAATCAAATATCAAAAATCAAAATGACAATTCAGAATGCAGACATTAAAAAACAATCAGATATTCAACCAAATAGTCAATTAACTATACTTGCTAATCCGGGGACGCTGGCGGGGATGTTTTACAGGGCAACTTTTGCAATTTTAGACACTGAAACAAATAAACTAGAACTTATAATATTAGATACAATTAAATAGTTATCATCACAGATTTTTTAACGCAGATTTGCACAGATGAAAATAATTATCTGCGAATATCTGCGAAAGAGATCTGCGATAGGGGTAACACAATAAGATTAAATTAGAAAGAAAAAAATGGAAAATCAAACAAATCAAAATCAAACAAACACAAATCACACAAAGAACTATCATCATAATGATAGAGCGCCTCATACGAGTTCGCAAAACATTACATCAAAATTAAAAATTATCCCACTTGGCGGACAAAGCGAAGTTGGAAAAAACATGGTAGTTTATGAATACGGCAACGACATTATTGTTGTTGACATGGGAATTATGTTCCCGGAAGAGCAAATGCTTGGAATTGACCTTGTAATTCCAGATTTTAAATATTTGGAAGACAATAAATCAAGAATCCGCGGCATATTTTTTACCCATGGTCATGAAGACCATATCGGCGGCGTACCATATATTTGGCCAAGGCTAGGCGCCCCAATGTATGGAACTAGGTTAACAGCAGGGCTTATTGAAGTTAAGCTTCAAGAGTTTGAAATAAATACTAAAGTAAATGTAGTTGATCCAGGTCAAAAAATTAAACTGGGAAACCTTGAAGTTGAATTTATTAGGTCAACACATAGTATTCCCGATTCAGTGTTTTTTGCAATTACAACTCCACAAGGTATAGTACTTCATGCTACTGACTGGAAAATAGACCATAACCCCGTTGGCGGAAAGCGCATGGACTTTGCGAGACTTGCAAAATTAAGCCAAGAAGGGGTGCTTGCAATGTTGTCTGACTCAACTAATGCCGAAAGACCAGGATACACAATATCCGAACAGGCTGTTGCAGAAACACTCGATAATATTTTTAAAAATGCTCATGGCAGAATTGTTGTTGCATCATTTGCATCACTTATTAATCGTATCCAGCAGGTAATTGACGCTGCGCACAAGTATCACAGAAAAGTTGCTATTTCGGGCCGTTCTATGATAAATAATGTTGATCGCGCAATGAAATTAGGCTATTTATCGGTTCCTCAAGGCACCCTAGTTGATATTAGACGAACTGGCAATATTCCTGACGAACAGTTGGTAATAATGTGTACCGGAAGCCAAGGTGAAGAATATTCAGCCTTAGTTCGCATGGCATCGGGCGACCACAAACAAATTAAAATAAAATTCGGGGACACTATTATAATTTCCGCAAGTCCAATTCCTGGAAATGAGCGATCAATACATTCTACGGTTGATTCATTATTTAGAGAAGGCGCAAATGTCATTTATGGAAAAGAAATGGATATTCACGTATCTGGCCATGCCAACCAAGAAGAATTAAAATTATTGCTCGCGCTTATTAGGCCAAAATTTGTTCTTCCTATTCATGGTGAATACAGATTTTTAATTATGCATGCTAAGCTTGCCCAACAAGTAGGCGTTGATGTTAAGAATATTGTAATTGCCGATAACGGAGATATTGTTGAATTTACAGGGGACACGGAAGCCAAAATATCTAGTCACAAAATTCAGTCTGGCTATTTATTGGTTGACGGATTGGGCGTAGGCGATGTTGGAAATATTGTGCTTCGCGACCGTCAGGCAATGGCACAAGACGGGATTTTTGTAATAATTTTAACCGTAGACAAAGCTACCAAAAAAATTATTACTTCTCCAGACATTATTTCCCGCGGTTTTGTATATATGAGAGCAAGAGAAGACTTAATTCAAAAATCGCGCCTTGAAATTAGAAGAATGTTCTCGTATCATAATGAACAAAATCCGGGCAATTGGGAATCTATTAAAAAAGCTATTCGCGATGAAATGGGTGATTTTCTTTATAACGAAACCCAAAGAAGGCCAATGGTTATACCAGTTATAATTGAAATTTAATGATTAAATTTACCCCTAGATTTATTCTTTAAAATTTGCTATAATAAATTTATAAAGCAGATTGATGCGTATTATTTATATGGCGCCCGCCTACGTTATTTCTGTTTGATTGAATTACTTTCTAATCTAAACAGAAGCTAACTTCGGTGGACTTGTCGCTGCGGCGACTGCGGAGGGAAATTTGGGAAGACGACCTAAAAAAACTGGGCTGGCAAGTATGCAGTGGGATTTAAATCCAAAACTACTTAGAGAGGTTGCAGCTGCTATTTTTGTTATGGCGGGAATTTTGTTTATATTATCGATATTTTCTATGGCCGGAGAAGTTGGCCTATTTTTTGCGCAAAAATTTGATTATATATTTGGAATAATTGGCTATATTTTACCCTTTATTATTCTTTTTGTGGGGGTGTTTCTATGGAACCCATCACGATTTAAAATAAAGCCCTTGCCAATTATTGGAATAATACTTGCGCTTGTTTTTGTGCCGGCCTTAATAAATCCGTATGGCGGTCAATTTGGCCATAATGTATTTACTTCGTTTCAATCAGCAATGGGCACAATTGGTTCATATTTAGTTCTTGCCGGTTTGTCACTTATTTCTGTTCTGGTAACAATTAATATGTCGCTTGCCGAGGTACTCGAGAAAATAAAAGGAAGTGAGGTAGCAGAAAGAGATGTAAGGGTTCACGGCAATATAAACGCTGAACCGTCCAAGGTCTCAGTGTTTACCACCATGAGAACAAAAATGGGTGGTTTCATGAACGGTTCTACTCCCCAGCATAGTGTGGAGGCTAAGGCTCATGCTAGCATGCCGCAAAGAAAAGATACCGGCTGGGAGAACCCCCCAATAGAGCTTTTGGAACTTTCTAATTTAAAAGCAAACCCAGGAAATATTAATAAAAATGTAGAAATTATTCAAAAAACTTTGAAAGATTTTGGTGTTGATGTTGCGATGAGTGACGTTAATATTGGACCAACTGTTACTCAATATACCCTAAAACCAGCTGACGGGGTAAAATTAAATAATATCGTAGCTAGAACCAATGATTTGGCGTTATCGCTTGCAGCGCATCCAATTAGAATGGAGGCGCCGATTCCAGGAAAATCTGCTGTGGGTATTGAGGTTCCAAACAAGGTGCCAGCCATAGTTACCCTAAGAGAAGTTCTAGAAACACCAGAATTTAAATCGGCAACAAAAAATTCTAGTTTATGTGTTGCATTGGGCCGCGACGTTGCCGGTTACCCCATGGTTGTTGATCTTAAAAAAATGCCTCATCTTCTTGTGGCTGGCGCAACTGGTTCTGGAAAATCCATTTGTTTGCACGGATTAATATTAAATTTACTTTATCAAAATTCTCCGGCACAGCTAAAATTTTTGATGATTGATCCTAAAAGAGTTGAATTTACGCATTATAATGAAGTGCCACATATGTTAATTCCCGCAATTACCGAATCAGACCAAGCAATTAGTGGTTTAAGGTGGGCAATATTTGAAATGGAAAGACGCTTTCAATTGTTTCAAGAAGCTAGAAAACGCGATATTGAATCATTTAATCAATCTTCGCAAGATAAACTACCATATATTGTAATAGTAATAGATGAACTTGCAGATTTAATGGTGCAGGCCGCCAACGAAGTAGAAACTGCAATAGTGAGACTTGCCCAAATGGCTCGCGCCACAGGAATTCATTTGATTGTTGCCACACAAAGACCATCGGTTGATGTAATTACTGGTTTAATCAAGGCAAATATTACCACGCGTATCGCTTTTGCTGTTGCAAGCCAAGTTGATTCCAGAACAATTATTGATATGTCTGGGGCTGAAAAATTATTGGGTAAGGGAGACATGCTATATTTAAGCTCTGATTTTGGCAAGCCTCGTCGTGTTCAGGGATCTATGGTTACCGAAAAGGAAACAAAGTCGGTAACCGATTGGTTTAAGGAGCGCGGTATTCCGCAATACGATGAGCAAATTTATAATTTTTACAAAAATAGGAATGTTGTTGGTTCTGGCGGTGAGGTAGATGACGATTTATTTGATGAAGCAAAAAAAATTGTAATTCAAGCCGGAAAGGGTTCGGCTTCACTTTTGCAAAGAAGACTTCGTGTTGGATATGCAAGAGCGGCAAGACTTTTGGATTTGCTTGAAATGGAAGGTGTTATTGGGCCAGCTGATGGCGCTAAGCCGAGAGACATTTTAGTTGATTCTTATGAACCAAATCCTTTCTCACATCCGTCCGGCAATAACGCCAATTATAGTCAAACTTCCATAAATCGCACAAATAACAGCAATGGGTTACAAGACGAATATCAATAGGTTTTGACAAAACAGTCAAAAAAGTTATTATTAAAATATAAACAAAAATTTCGCATTTAAAATAATGCAGATTTGTTTTATTTAACAATGAATTTAGGTTGGGGGCATTGTGGTAGACGGGTTCAAGTCTAAAATTATTCAAAAACAGAAATCCCTTGGGGACGTTCTTTGCGAAGCAAGAAAAAAGAAGGAAATAACTCTAGAAAAAGCAGAATCCGAAACCAAAATTCGTCTAAAGTATATTAAAGCTATAGAAAAAAATAATTTTAGCATTTTTTCCGCCGAGGTTTATCTCATCAGTTCTTTAAGTCGATATGCAACATATCTTGGTCTGGATAAACACAAAATAATTGATAGATTCAAGACACAACAATCTTTTTTAAAAAACATCAAAGAAAATAAAAAAATAATTGAATTTAAAAAAACAAAACCCGAGTCTCCATTTATAGTAAATAATCCTAAAAAAAGTTTGATTGCCAGAATTTCAATAAGCCCGCAAACACTTTTTGCGTCATTGGTATGCATTTTTGTTGTCGGAATATTGGGTTATATTTGGTTTCAAGTCAAATCATTCGCTGCAGCACCATCTTTGGAACTTATAAATCAAAGTTCAGAAATAGTAGTGTCACTTGAAAAAATTAATATTGAAGGCAAAACCGATCCAAGTGCAAGCATTAGCATTAATAGTGAAATAGTAGGGGTAGAAAGTGACGGCCACTTTAAGCAGGAAATCAAATTAGCAGAAGGGCTTAACACTATTGAAATAATAGCGCGAAATAAAGCAAATAAAGAAAGTAAGAAAACAGTGCAGGTACTGGCGAAATTTTAATTTAGTATTTAGACGAAAGTATCTAGACGAGAGACGAGAGTGGCAGATAGGTTACGATTGGTTAATAATAGTTAATATTGGTTACAAAAAGTTACTAATAGTTAAAAGTAGAAAGTTAATAGTTTATAGTTGGGAATAAGTTTGAATTATATAGACGAGAGTGGCAAACTAGAAATTGGTTATTAGAAAATAGATACCTGTCTCGATTTGGCAATCGAGCCAAGGCGGATTTGTAATGGAAATTTGAAATTACCACCGCCATGGCGGGGTCCCGCTGCGGCGGGAGATAATGGTTTTAGTTTTTGCTTTCTAACGACAAATTTCTAACTTCAATTACCATTTTCCAATTTCTATTAACAAATTTCTTCTGCCATGGCGATGGCAATTTCAAATAACTAATCTCAATTACCAATAAAAGATTTATTAATAAAATAAAAGGAGTAAATATGGCAAATCCAGCAAACGAACAAAATGCAAAAAAACAAGCTCTTGAAATAGCGCTAACGCAAATTGAGCGCGACTTCGGCAAAGGTTCTATAATGAGATTAGGTGAATCCAAAACGCTAAAAGTAGATGTAATTCCAACCGGTTCACTATCAGTCGATTTAGCGCTTGGCGTAGGTGGAATGCCGCGCGGAAGAATAATAGAAATTTATGGGCCCGAAGCATCTGGGAAAACTACTCTCGCCATGCATATTGCCGCGGAAGCGCAGAAACGCGGCGGTTTAGCGGCATTTATTGATGCTGAACATGCTTTTGACCCAGATTATGCGAAAAATTTGGGGATAAATATTGATGAATTATTGATTTCTCAACCAGATACTGGCGAACAAGCGCTGGAAATTACCGAAACTTTAGTTCGATCAAATGCTGTTGATGTGCTGGTAATCGATTCTGTAGCTGCGTTAGTTCCTAGGGCAGAGATTGAAGGGGAAATGGGAGACGCGCAAGTAGGACTTCAGGCCAGACTTATGAGCCAAGCTCTTAGAAAGTTAACCGGGGTAGTATCCAAATCAAAAACAGCAGTAATTTTTATTAACCAGCTTAGAATGAAAATTGGTGTAATGTTTGGAAACCCAGAGACTACTTCTGGAGGCATGGCATTAAAATTTTATTCATCAGTTAGAATTGACATTAGGAAAATAGAACAACTTAAAGACGGCGATAATATAATTGGCACCAAAACTAGAGTTAAAGTAGTCAAAAACAAAGTTGCACCGCCTTTTAAGCAAGCCGAGTTTGATATTATCTATGGCCGCGGCATATCAAGAGAATCAGAAATTTTAGAGCTTGGAGCTAAATACGGAATTTTGTCAAAGTCTGGAAGCTGGATAAATTATGGTGAACAGCAACTTGGTCAAGGCAGAGAAGCTGCAAAACAATATCTTCGCGATCACACCGATCTTGCAAAAAAAATTGAAGCGGAGATTATTAAACAGGCAAATGTTTCTAAAATTCAGCCAGCAAAATAATACAACAACTTTGTAAGCACTAATAAGGAGGGGAAGTGCGAAAAAATAGCCAAAATATTCTTTGGTTTAGAGAAATTGATAAAAACGATATTGCTTATGTCGGCGGCAAGGGAGCAAATTTAGGAGAATTAGTTAAAGAAAATTTTCCAGTTCCCCCGGGTTTCGTTGTAACTGCAAAGGCTTATTTTGATTTTTTAAGTCTTCATAAGTTGGATCAAAAAATAAAAAAATCTCTCGATTCGCTTAATTCGGAAGATACAAAAAAATTAAATGAGGCAAGCAGGGAAATTAAAAAATCAATACTTGTTTTAAAGCTACCGGAAAACTTACAAAATGAAATAAAAAAAGCCTACCAAACTTTATATACTAAATATAATAAGGGATTATTCGTTGCGGTTAGATCTTCGGCTACTGCAGAGGATCTGCCACAAGCTTCATTTGCGGGCCAGCAAATAACTTTTTTAAATGTTTCATCAGCTGAAAAACTTATAGAGGCAGTCAGAGCTTGCTGGGCTTCACTATTTGAGCCGCGCGCTATCTATTATAGAAAAGCTAATAAATTCGACAAAGTAAAGGTTGGAATTGCTGTTGTAATACAATCAATGATCCAGTCGGAAAAAGCCGGAGTAATGTTTACTATTGACCCGGTTTCAAACAACAAAGACACAATAGTTGTTGATGCCGGTTATGGCCTTGGTGAAACAATAGTATCGGGGAGCATTACGCCCGATCGATATAAAATAAATAAAAAAACAATGGAAATTGTTGAAAAAGATATTGCAAAACAAACTTGGAAGATTTCAAGAGACAAGGAAACAAATAAGCATCTTACAATATCAAAAGATCTGCAGGAAAAACAAAAGCTAAGTGATGAAGAAATTTTAAAAATCGCAACGATTGGTAAAAAAATCGAAAATCATTATGGGGCACCCCAGGATACTGAATGGGCGATAGATGAACATGGTCAAATCTTTTTTGTGCAATCAAGGCCTGTAACCACATTGAATAAAAAAATTAATGTTTTTGCGCCCAATAAATCTGAAGAAAAAGAAACTAGCCAATACGAAGTTATATTAAAGGGAGCCGGTGCAAGTATTGGCAAGGCTTCGGGGCCTGTGATAATTATTGATGGCCCCAAGGAAATTGGTAAAGTAAAAAACGGGGATATTTTAGTAGCAGAAATGACAAACCCTAGCTATGTTCCGGCAATGAAGAGGGCTGCAGCAATAATTACTGACGCAGGAGGCGTTACATCGCATGCCGCAATCGTTTCTAGAGAACTTGGAATTCCATGCGTAGTTGGGACGTCTAGGGCAACTCATGTGCTAAGAAATAGTCAAATTGTTACCGTTGATGGCGCCAAAGGATTGGTATATAAAGGTAAAGTTCAAATCAAAGTAGAAGAAAAAGAAAAAAGCATCTCGACAAAAGATATAATGGATTATAGACAAGAGATTCCAATAACTGCTACCAAAGTTTATGTAAATCTTGCGCAAGTTCATTTAGCCGAAGATACTGCCAAGCTTCCTTGTGATGGAGTGGGATTACTGCGAGCTGAATTTATGATTGCAGACATGGGTGAGCATCCAAGAGCAATGGTTAAAAATGGCAAATCTCAAAAATATGTTCACGAGCTTGCCAAGGGGCTACATACTATTTGCCAGCAGTTTTCACCTCGCCCAGTAGTTTACAGAGCTAGTGATTTTAAAACAAATGAATATTGCAATTTGCCAGGTGGCGCAAAGTATGAGCCTAAAGAAGAAAACCCAATGATAGGCTACCGTGGTTGTTTTAGATATATTAAAGAACCGGATTTATTTAAGCTCGAAATGGAAGCAATCAAAATTGTTAGAGAAAAAAATGGCTTAAAGAATTTATGGTTAATGCTACCTTTTATTAGAACAATTGATGAACTAAAAACTGTTAAGGAGTTAATAGAATCATGTGGTCTGGAAAGATCTTCTGATTTTAAATTATGGATGATGGTTGAAGTGCCGTCTAATGTTATTTTAATTGATGAATTTATCGACGTAGGAATTGATGGAATTTCAATTGGAACTAACGACCTAACTCAACTTACGTTAGGAATTGATCGTGATAGCGCACTTCTTTCTGAAGAATTTGATGAACGAAATGAGGCAGTTTACAGGTCAGTTGAAAAAGTAATCAAATCAGCTCGCGCAAAAGGAATTACTTCTTCCGTGTGCGGCCAGGCTCCCTCGGTTTACCCCGAGTTTACAGAGTTTTTAATTAACAATGGTGTAACATCTGTATCTGTGAATCCTGATGCGGTTGTTGGCACAAAACGTCTTATCTCATCTATAGAAAAAAAGATTTTACTAAATAAAATCAGAGAGGGAAAACATTAATATAAAGAAATTCAAAGCCTGCCTCGTTATTGACGAGTCATGGCGGGCACAAATTTTTAATTTTTAATAAATTTTATGCTCTCATCTAATTATTATTGATTATTAGTAACTTATCGTAACTACTATTAACTATTATTAACCAAACGCAACCTTCTAACTACTTTCGTCTTGCTACTCACGCCTAGTTCTCTCCTGCTATGTTGACAAAACAGGGTTAAATGTGCTAAAATAAAATTTAGACAAAAACATTTGAGAGAAATCCCAAGTGTTTTTAGGTTCTCTGACAACCAAAAGAAAGGGGTTACAAATAAAGTGGCAAAAAACAACAAAGAAAGGCGTAAGCCTTCGAAATCGAAACTAGATAGATTCGGAAAATCACCCGGGAGCCCGGGTAGTCCTGAAAAGAAAGAAGATCCGTTCGCCTTAAAGGCATCTCAAATAGATGAGCTTGAAGAAGAAGATAAGGGGTGCTCTGCTGAGCTTTTCGCAGACCCTATTATTAGATGGCTTTTAACTATTGGAATTACCGAGTATAAAATTAAGCTTGACATAAATTCAAGGGCAATGTACTTGTATATGAAAAAACAGGAGCCCGAAGCAACCGATAATAGAAATACGATTGAATCACTGAGGAGACTTCATCATCTCGTTGATTATTGGGGAACCATCATAAAGGGACTGCTACATGTTGAGGAGGAGGAAGAAGAGAATGTCAAAAATCAAGAGCCAGTTTTCGCTTAGAGAAAAGATTCTGACGGATGAACGTCTGCGCGATTTATACATAAAAATGCTTAATTATAATGCCGCAGAGGTTAAAAGACAGGATATGCAGACTGTGATTAGTGAAATGCTCGCAGATATTGATCCCTTTATGACAATATGCTTAAACGCGCTTGTCATGGGAATAGATATTGACGCATTGATTTATCCTAGCTTTAATCTCCAAAATGAAGGAGATCGCAAGCTTCTTGGGATAAAAATTCTTGCTGCAATGGACAGCATGAAATTATCATAATACATTGTGTACACATCGGCTCCGCCACGGCGGAGCCTTAAAATTACCTATTTTTCTTGATTAGAAATTATAAAACTGGTACAATTACAGATGAAAAGAACTAATAATAGTAATTGGAGTATTCATGAGCGGACATAGTAAATGGAGTCAAATAAAAAGACAAAAAGGCGCAACAGATGCAAAACGCGCTAATGTTTTTACTAAACTTGCAAAATCAATCATAGTGGCAGCAAAACTTGGAAAAGGACTTGATTTGGCCGTAGAAAAAGCAAAATCAGCCAACATGCCAAAAGAAAAAATAGAAAATGCAATCGCAAGAGGCCAGGGTAAAATTGAGGGAGATCTTGTTGAAGAAATTACTTATGAAGCATACGGCCCAGATGGCGTTGCTGTCATGATAAAAACGCTTACAGACAATAAAAATCGCACCATCAGTAGTTTGCGGACTATTTTAAATAAATATCATGGCAATATGGCAACAAGTGGTGCGGTAAGCTATTTATTTGAGCAAAAAGGTATTATTGAAATATTATTTACTTCCCAAGCCTTATCGAAAGAAATTATTGAAGAAGTCATTATCGAATCTGGAGCCGAGGACTATGAAGAATCAGAAGATAGGTTTATGGTGTATACAAAACCAAAGGAGTTGGAAACAGTAAAAAAAGCTTTAGAATTTAGAGCAATTAAAGTTGAATCGGCAAAATTAGAAATGATTCCAAAAACGCATGCCAATGTTGATGAGGCTAAGAAAGAATCAATTATTAAATTGCTTACGGCGCTAGAAGAAGACGATGATATTGAAGAAGTATTTACGAATGCAAGTCTATAATGCAGACAAATTCAAAACTCAAAACCCGCCTAGACTCGATTGTCTAGTCGAGGCTGGTTCAAATTTTAAAATAAAATTCAAATTCAAATGTCTAAAAATTTATTATTTTGAATTTCATTAAAAATTTGATTTTTGAATTTTATGGAGTGGATAATGATAATACTTGGTATTGATCCTGGATATGGCAGATGCGGGTGGGCAGTTGTTAAGCAAACTAATAATGAAAAACTTAAAACGCAAAACTCTCGTCTCTCGCCCGCCTGCCGGCCCGCTTCGCCGAATCGAGGCGAGCGAGGCAGGTCTAGCAACTTAATACTAATAGCCTGTGACTGTATTGAAACCGACAAAAACAAAAATCTTCCCGATCGACTAAAAGAAATATATGATGCAATTGTATATATAATTGAAAAATATAATCCACAAATACTGGCGATTGAAGAGCTTTTTTTCTTTAAAAATCATAAAACAGTTATGGCAGTTTCGCAGGCAAGAGGTGTAATTATTGTTGCTGCAAAAAATAAGGGGATTGAAACTTTTGAATACACTCCGCTTCAAATTAAATCTGCAGTTGTTGGATATGGTCAGGCGTCAAAAAACCAGATTCAAAAAATGATAAAACTTCATCTCTGGAACCAACAAATGCCAGTACAAGACGATGCAGCAGACGCGGTGGCTGTAGCTTTAACGCATTTACAAACCAAACATTATTAATCATATAATAGTTTTCAGTTTTTATTTTTAAGTTTTCATTGAGTTTTCAGTTTGAAAATTGTTTAATTGAAAATTTATTGAAAATTGAAAACTGATAATTTAGAATTATATTCTAAAGGAGGTATTGTGCCACAATTAAGACAAAATATTATAACCGGTGAATGGGTGGTAATTGCTCCAGAACGAGCAAAGAGACCATCGGACTATATTACCGCGGACACTGTAAAATATCAATCTAAAACAGATTGTGTTTTTTGTATAGAAAATAATGTCGTTTATAAAGATTCAATTAAAAAATATGAAAAAAATCATACCTATGTAATTCCAAATAAATTTCCTGTTTTTGTTGAAGATAATACTTGCGAGCCAAGGTCTTATAAGGTAGAAGATGATTTTTATAGGGCCAGGCCCTCAACCGGCGGTCATGATGTGGTTGTGGTAAAAGATCATAATACTGATTTACCAAAATTTACAAAAGCTATTTGGCTTGATTTACTCAAAACCTTTAAGGAAAGATATTTATATTTTGATAAAGAAAAAAATGTTGTTTACACAATGCCAATTTATAATCATGGCAGAGAGGCTGGCGCGTCCATTGAACATCCTCATGCGCAAATTTTTGCATCAAATATTATACCAAATATAATAAGCCAAGAACTGCATCATACTGAAAAGTATTTAGAACACAACGGCACTTGTGTTTTTTGCGACTTAATTAAACACGAAAAAGAATTTTCCAATCGCGTTTTATTTGAAAATGATGATTTTATTGCTTTTGCCTTTTATGCTGCAAGATTTCCGTTTGAAACATGGATTTTACCGAAAAACCACCAAAGCCGTTTTGAAAATGAGCTAGATGCAAAGCTTGGTAATTTAGCAGAGATTCTCATGAATATTTTTTCTACAATGGATAAAACATTAAACGACCCTCCTATAAACTTTTTATTTCATAATTTGCCAAACACTGTATCTGAAACCGATTATTATCATTGGCACATTGAAATTGCCCCTCGTATAACCGGTTATGGCGGATATGAAATGGGAACAAACACAATAATTGATGTTTATTCTCCCGAAAAAGCCGCCGAATATTTAAAAAAGAACAAGCCCAAATCTTGACTTTGTAAATCTTATACCATATAATAAAGTATTATAAATTAAATTAATCTAATAAAGTAAAATGAGAATATTATTTCTATCACAATTTCCACTTTTCGGTAATGGTAGTGGTAATTATACAAGAAAACTTGCTAGCCAATTAATTAAGCATAAGCATCAAGTGGCTTGTGCTTCGCCAGACAACCATCCTCTTGATAAAATAATTAAGTATGAAATTAAGCCTTACATAAAGGCTGTTTTTGTTAGTAATCCAGAATGGAAAAACGCCAAAAAATTTTCTGAACTTACGACTAACGAGATTTCAAAAAATTATATCTCTTATTTTAATCAAATTATTAAAATAGTTGAGGAATTTAAACCAGATGTAATTCACGTTAATCATTGTTTTATGCTTACATGGATAGCAAATTATATTCGGGCTATTTATGGTATTGGATTTGTCGTAACAACACACGGTACATGTATAATGCAAAATTCTATTGATAAAAGATATTTTTCCCTTACGCAGCGTTCACTCCAAGGAGCAAGCTCAATTATCGCAGTAAGCAATCATACTAAAAAGTGGTTTTTTAAAGTTTTTGGTAGAAAATTTACTCACAAGACGAAAGTGATTACTGGTGGAATAGATCTAAGTAATTAAAAAAAAGAAATTGTAACAAAAAATATTGAAAAAAAATATAAATTAGAAGGTAAAAAGGTTATTATTTTTGCCGGTAGACTAACAAAAATTAAGGGTGTTGAATACTTGATTGGGGCCGCCCCGCAAATTAATGGTGAAATATTTATTATTGGTTCGGGCGACGAAAAAGCAAATTTAGAAAAATTAGCTCAATCTAAAAAGATTAGCAATATCCACTTTATAGGATATTTAGGAGCAAAAGACATTGGTGAATTAAGAGAATTTTATCAAAGAGCTAGCGCTTTAGTGGTCCCATCAATATGGGATGAGCCACTGGGATTAGTTATTTTGGAAGCTATGGTTTGTGGTACCCCTGTTGTTGCCACTAAAAAGGGCGGAATCCCCCTTGCTTTAAAAGACAATTATAATAGTATTTTAGTTAGAGCGAGAAGCACAAAAGCAATTTATGAAGCGGTTAATAAAATTATCGAAAATGAAAAGTTTGCCGCAAAATTAGGCGAAAATGCTAAAAAAACTGTAGAGGAAAAATTTGACTGGAAAAATTTATCTAAAAAGATTGAACTTCTTTATCAAAAAGCATATCAATATACGCAAAAATCAAGAAAGATTCAAAAAATTGATTATCTAAAGGATAAAGATATTTTAAGAGAAAAACAAGAATTAAAAAATATTATTGGGTTTGGTAGCCAATTATGAAAATTTTAATTTGCGGAACAATAAAAAGAAAGATTAATTCAAACATTACTGCATCCAGGTCAAGATTAATTTATGATTTAGCAAATGGCTTAATTAATAAGGGACACGAAGTCTCCATTTTAACAACTAGTGACAGTAGAGTCAAGGGAGCTCACATTATTCCTGTAATTTCGCGTCCCTTGTCTCAAATTGCCATTGCCGAAAACCCTTTTTATCAGGAAATTGAATATTTAGTTAAAATGGCAAAAATAATAGAAAAGACCTCGCCAAATTTCGATATAATTCATAATCACGCTTACCCAGAAATTATTAATTTATTAGTTGGAGATAAAATTAAGACTCCAATGCTTACAACCTTGCATTTACCAATTACAAAAAATCTGGATAGCTTATTATCTATGTTCTCTAATTGTAAAATTGTTTGCCCATCAAAATCCGCAAAAAAACTAGCTAAAAAATCAAAAATTTCAAAAGTAATTTATCATGGAATTGATACAAGCATTTATAAACCATCAAATACAAAAAAAGATTATTTGCTTTGGATTGGAAGAGCAAGTAAAGCTAAGGATGAGGCCGGTAATTTTATAGATCAAAAAGGCTTATGCTTGGCAATCAGGCTAGCACAAATTACTAATAAAAAGCTATTTTTAGTTGGCAACATTGAAGATATCGAATTTTATAATAAATTAATAAGACCGAATTTGAATAGCAATATTAAATGGGCATGTCCACTATCGGCAGAGCAACCATTAAATAAAAATCAAATAACAAAATTAATGGCCGAAGCTAAGGCAGTTGTTATCACGAGTTCATTTGAAGAGACTTTTTGTTTGGTTGCTGCCGAAGCCATGAGCTGTGGAACGCCGGTAATATCGTTTGATTCCGGTGCAATTAAAGAGCTTGTATTAAATAATAAATCGGGGTTTTTAGCTAATAAAGGGGATCTTGAAAAAATGACTGAATTAATTGAAAAATTATATCTTTTAGACAAGCGCGAGTATCTAAAAATGTGTAAATTTGCAAGAGACCATGTAGTTAAAAATTTTACAATTGATAAAATGATAGCTAATTACGAAAATTATTATAAGGAGATAATAAAAGGTAAATGATTATTCAAACCACAAATACATTCCCCCTGGAGTTGTAAAATATTTGAAAACATCATCTTTGGTGTTGTTTTTTAAATAATTAATATCAGCAATTTGGGGTAAATTATGTCTTGATTTGACTAAATGAATAAAACCTCGTAATTCGTCTTTTTTTGACCCAGTTGTAGATTTAGCATATCTTGAAACCTCTACTAAGGGTTCATTAATAAACCCAAACCTAAAGCCTTTTTCCAAAAATTTTAACCATAGATCATAATCTAACGACATTTTTAGATCCATGTCATATCCGCCAACATTAATATAAGAGTCTTTTTTAAAAGCAGAGGCAGGATCAGGAATAAAATTTACATTTTTCAAGATATTCTTGTCAAACGGTTGAAATGGTCTTGTAATTTTAGTGTTTGAATCAAGATAAACTAAATCTATATTTGAATAAAACATATTAGTGTCCGGATAAGTTTTAAAATATTTATTTATGACTTCTAATCTATTGTGTTTCATGATATCATCAGAATCTGCGATTACCATAATTTGACTATTAGATTTATCTATTGCATAGTTTCTTGCATATGGTATTCCAGTACCACCTTCAACTTTAAAATATTTAAATCTAGAATCTTTAAAGTTTTTGATAATTTCAGCGGTATTGTCAGCGCTGTTGTCATTAACGATAATCAATTCCCAATTTTGGAAGGTTTGTGCCAAAACGCTTTCTAGCGTTTTAGAAATAAAATTAGCAGAATTTTTACAAGCCATTATAATTGAAAGTGTTGGATTCATATTTCTCCAATTTGCTATTAATATGGTGAGATACTATAATTAGTATATATGAATATAAACTTATAATCAAAGAGGTAAGCAATGAAAATTGCAATGATATCTTTTTCAAGTAAGGCTGTTCCTTCGCCAAAAGATAGAATTTTTGCACCAGGCGTGCTAGTGAATGATTTGTGTGAGGAACTAATTAAAAGAGGGCATAAAGTCGACTTGTTTGCCCCAGCAGATTCTGTAACTAAAGCTAATTTAATTTCTTTTGATATAAAATCAGCATATGAGAAGTACAAAGAACTTATTGTTAGTGATCCAGTTACATACAATTATATAGTAGATCAACATGATTTGTATATGTATGCAAAAGCCATAGAAAAAATAAATCACGAGGGCGATTATGATATAATTCATGCACATGAATTTAGAAAATTTATGTATTTTTCAAGTTTTACAGATGTGCCAATCGTTTACTCTTATCATGGGAATCCGTTTGATGATGCCGTTTTAGATATTGATAAAGCGCGACTCAATAAATATTTTAATAATAATTTTATTATTGCTGCTACAAAAAGGCAAATTGAACTCGGAAAAAAATATTTAAATTTTATAGGTGTCGTTAACCACGGTGTGCATTTGGACTGGTTTCCCTTTAATAATGCCCCCAAAAAGGATTTATTGTTTGTTGGCAGAATGATGAAGAGAAAAGGTCCGGATATTGCTATAAAACTTGCCGATAATTTAAATTTACCAATTACTTTTGTTGGTGACAAAATTCAATCAAAAAAAGAATCGGAATTTTTTAATAAAGAAGTTGAGCCTTACTTTACAAACCCAAAAAATAAATTTGTAAGTCATGTTAAATATGACCAAATGGGCAAAATATACGGAGATTACAAAGTTTTGCTAGCACCTATTTCAATGGATGAGCCATTTGGAATGATAATGATTGAGGCAATGGCATGTGGTACCCCAGTAATTGCATTTAAAATGGGCTCTGTTCCAGAATTAATTTTGGATGGTAAGACTGGCTATATAATTAAACCAGGAGATCTAAATGCAATGCAAAAAGCAATAAAAAATATTTATAGCATGAATGATGTTGAATATTTAAATTTAAGAAAAAATTGTCGTGAGCATGTTGAAAAACATTTTTCTAGTAAAATAATGGCTAATGGTTATGAAGAAAAATATGCCGAAATCTTATCAAAAAAATATTAATAAATTTATTAGTTTTTTTGACTCAAATGATAAAATAAAAATTGATAATCTTCTTGATAAGAGAAGTATTTTAATGATATTTGGTAAAATAAACAATAAAAAAGTTGTATTAAAAGCAGTTTTGAAAAATATTAAACAAAAGGTATTTAACTATCATAAAGAATTTATTATAAGTGAAATATTAGGTAATGTTAAAAATATAACACGGGTTATAAAAAAAGGTACAAATGATGATTTTTTTTGGATTATACGAGAATTTTTTGATGGGCAATCATTTTCAGCTTATGAGCACGCTCCGCTTGGTAGCTACGATAAGATCAACAATAATCTAATTAAATATAAAAACGAATTTATTTTAAATATACATAACTTTGTTAAATTATTACAAAAAATAGATGTTTCAGGTTGTAAAAAATATGATAAGTATTTTAAATTAAGATTTGAGAACGCGATTTTAAAGAGTAATGTCAAAAAAGTTGAAAAACTTTTTAATATTGATTTAATAAATACACTAAAATTTTATAATTTAAATTTTGAAAACTATAATAAGCAAAGACCAGTGTTTTGCCATGGTGATTTTAATCCATCAAACATTATATTAACCAATAAAAATCAAATTGTTTTTACCGATTTCGAATGGGCTGGAATAGATAATGAGTTTATGGATATATCGTTTATGTGGCTTTTTTTATGGAGATTACCTGATTGGCAAAAAGATTTAATTGATGAAATCATACTTAATGGACCAGATAAAACCAGTTTTAGAATGTGTGTGATAAGACAACTAATTGGTTGGTATGCCGGAGTTTCAAATATTTTTGAAAGTGGAAATCAAGAATATTTTGATGAATACCAAAATCATATTTGGCTTAAGTATCTTGTCGCGGCGGGGGAGTCGTTTGAGACATTAATTAATGTGAAGAAATAATATATAAGGAAAAATATGATCGGATTTTTACGAGGAAAGATTTTAGACATTTCGTTAAACTCAATTATTTTAGATGTAAACGGTGTGGGCTACACAATTAAGTTAAAAATTGATAGTTTAAAGTTAATAGTTGGCGAGCAGTGTGAGTTATATATTTATCATCATATTCGCGAAGACAGGCAAGAATTATATGGATTTTTGTCAAAATCAGACCAAGATATTTTTGAATTGCTTCTTTCGGTTTCTGGTGTTGGCCCCAAGGTTGCAATGACCATAGTTTCTGCAATTCCAACCAACAAAATCAAAGATGCAATTATTAAATCTGATTCATCAATATTTCAGGGAGTTCCTGGAGTAGGGAAGAAGGTGGCGTTAAAAATATTAGTTGAACTAAAGAATAAATTAGATTCGACTAATACTTTTGAAATAAATTTAAATGATGGATCATCGGAAGTACTTGACGCCATGGAATCTTTAGGGTACAAAAAGCAGGAGATCTCTCCCCTGCTTTCAAAAATCCCGGAAAAACTGGCTTCAACGCAAGAAAAAATAAAATGGCTTTTAAAAGAATTTAAGAAATAATAGTTCTCAAAAATTCAAAATTTAAATTTTTAATTTTTAATCAATTCAATTGTTTTAACCTTTGATTTTAAACCTCGAATAATTTTTATATTTGATTTTGGAATATCAAAAAAACTAGCCAAAAGTTCTATAATTTTTTTATTTGCCTTGCCTTCTATTGGAGGTGTGCTTATATATATTTTATAAATACCATCCGGGTTTTTTACTACCTCGGTCTTATTTGAGTGCGTATTAATTATGGCGGTAATAGTCATCGGGATATCTGTTAAGAAATTTTTATGACTTAAATTTTATTTTCTAACATTTCCTGAAGTGGTCCTAAATAATATTCTCTCCATCCTTCTTCAAAATTATCATATTCATTTTCGGGAAGGTTTTCGTGGACAAGTTCTAGTCTGGTTTTTCCATCTTCGCTAAATAAATAAAATGTTACAAAAGAAGGTTTATCCCAATTACCACCGTACCATTCTTGGACTAATTTTTCGTGCGGAATAACTTCGACGTTTTTTCCCCAAATATCGCCGCCCCAGAATTCAAATTCAGTGCCGACTTTGTCGTCCATTTTAACTGGACTTCCACCCCAATCTTGAATATATTCTTCATTGGTCAAAGCTTTCCATACCTCTTCAATGGGCGATTCTACTAAATAAGTTTGCTTGATAGTTTTTTTAGACATAAAACTCCTTAAGATAATTAAATTTCAGCAAGTATTACAACATAGTTTTTGCCAAACTTTTTGGCGCAAGCCGGACAAGTTGTATAGTAAAAGTAAATTTTTGACATCTGTTTACCCTTAGATTCAACAAAAGTTTTCATTTCTTTTATCCAATTGCCAATATTTTTATATTCGCCTTCAAAAACTTTTGTTAAATATGTTCCAGAAACCTTAGTTGTTTCAAACCCAGGAACTTCTTTGGATACCTCAATATAAATGTCGGAGCCCCAAAGTGATTTTTCGTCTGTCATCATAAAAGCAGTTTCGGCCTGAGCGCCAGCAGCGAAAATAGCATCCATAGTCTTTTTCATAACAGGAGAAAAATTAAGCGGCATGTGCAAAAAACTTTTCACATGGGTTACTAAACATAATTTGTCTTTAAAGGTTACCTCTTTCTCCTGCCAAGGTATTGGATCAAACGGCTGACAACAATCAAATTTTTCTTCTTGCATAAAACCTCCGCTCCTAGAATTTCGTTTTAATTTATTTAATAATTTGAACTAATAATGTTAAAAGTGTAATTAACGCAATCCATCCTATTGTTGATAAAAGCATATAAACTGCCTCTTTTTTCTTGCCGTCAAGATAAAGCATGTGGGGTTTGCCTACAACCAAAACAACCATAATTGCCGCAGACAAGACAAATAAAAGCAAAAATGACATGGGGCCAATTAAATTGTCCATTTGTCCAAAAAACCTTTCCCCATTTTGCATTAAGTATGCAACTCCTGCGACATATGCTGATGCAAGCACAGCATGAATAAAACTCATTAAGGCTAAGTTATTTTTCATAAAATCCTTTCTAATTAACCTAATAGCATGCCGCCATCTACTACGATTATCGAACCAGTCATATAACTTGATGCGTCACTCGCTAAAAATAACGCCGTTGTTGCGATTTCATCGGGATGTCCCATTCGTTTTAAAGGTACATCAAGCGGCGCCAATATGTCTGTGTTAGCCTTTATTTGCCCTTGAGTCATTTCCTCTACCCCCTCAGTTTGAATTCCTCCTGGAGCAATGGCATTAATTCTGATATTTTTTTCAGCCAGTTCTAATGCTAGATTTTTTGTGAAGCCCCATACGCCATGTTTTGAGGCGTCATAAGCTGCAAGACCTATCATGCTAGGATGAAGGGCATCGACGGAAGCAATGTTTATTATTACTCCATTATTTGTTTTTGCCATTTCTTTTACTGCTTCTCTTGAGCATATAAACAAGCCACGTAAGTTTATAGACATAATTTTGTCCCAGAGAGCAGTATCCATTTCTAAAACTGGTTTTTGTGGAAATATTCCCGCGTTATTTATTAAAACGTCAATTTTACCAAAATTCTTTATTGTCTCGCTAACTAGATTTACAATTTCTTCTTCGCTTGATAAATCAGTCTTAATAAATCTAGCGTCAATAGAAAATTCTTTTTTTAAATCATCTGCTTTTTGTTGACCAACTACCTCGTCGATATCAGCAATTATAACTGATGCCTTGGCTTCGGCAAATCTTCGCGCAATTGCAAACCCAATTCCTTTTGCTCCGCCCGTAACAATTACAGCTTTTCCACTGAAATCGAGTAGCTCATTTATGGTTTTTTTGCTCATGTATTCTCCTTTAATTTATTATTCTCTGCTTCTGTTTTTTTTCTTTTAAATTCCCCAAAAACTCTTTCATCGCATTCTTCACAAACACCATGGGACACACCATTAAATCTATTGGATCTACTTAATTCTTTATTGCACCAAGTACAAACTGTAATTCCATTTTCTTCGGGTTTTAGTTTTTCAAAATCTTGTTCCATTATTTTTCTCCACAAAATGTAAATCGGAATTATTTTTATTTGTTCATATTACATTTTCATTATATCAATTTTCATCAGACTCTAAAATTATTGGATTACTATCAATAATAATATCATTTTTATTTGGATTACTAAAATAATCTGTAATTCCATCTACAATCCCTTGTGCTTCTTCTTGCAATAGGGTGGACCCAGGCTTAATAAGTAAATTATATTCTTTTGAGCTACTAATAAAAAAAGCTTCAATAATTGTAGCTGGCATGTTTGCTTTTGAAAGGATTCTAGTATTTAAGCTTGCAATACCAGTATTTCTGGTGCCGAGTTTTTTAGATACAGCATTTGCCACACTATTTGCTAAGGCTTGATCTGAATTTTTGTAAAATACTGCCTTGCTATGATTTACATCATTTGTTTCATATGAATTATGGTGTATGGAGGCCATAATTTCAGCCTTATTTGTATTACAAAAATCATATCTATCTTGTTTTGAGAGCGATTCATCAATGGTTCTTGTTATGTAAACCTTGTAATTTTGCGCCTCAAGTAGGGCTTTGACATTTTTGGCAACTGATAAATTAACATCTTTTTCTAAAATACCTTTTTCGCTGGTTCCTTGGTCAACTCCTCCATGGCCGGCATCAAGACAAACCGAATGTAGATATGCTTGAGTGCTTTGAGATGGTTCCGGAGATGGAGAAACTGAATTTGCGTTGGTATTATTTGTTTTTTTATTTCCGTTAAAAATAGCAATAATTACCAAGGTAGTGATTATTACAAAAAATACAAAAAATCCTACAGCTTTAGCGGGATTTTGCTTTAATTTTATTTGTTTATAAATTGACTTATTCTTAAAATTTTCAACATAACCCATTTATTAATTCCTCATAAGTTTTTAGTTTAAAGTTTTCGATTTGAGACTAACATTTATTTTTAGCCAAATGAACCTTATAATTACGACTATAACTAAAAACGAAATTACAATTGTTGTAGCGATGTCCGGGATATTAATGCCGATTTGACCGAGATAATATTTAACAAATCCGCTAGAATATGGCTCGAGTCCAGCGGATGTTCTCAAATTTTTTTCAAGAGTTGTTAGAAAGCAGGCGCCTGTTATTAAAAACGAGAGAGCGGTTAGTGTTGCTAGCGCTAAAAAGCTATATTCTAAAACTGGATTTCTCTTCTTTCTAAACATCAAAATTGGCCCGGCAAAAAGCCCAACCATAATAATTCCATGAAATATCGCAATTAGGTTAGCGTATATCAAAACTATTTCCTTATTACTTGCTTTGTTATCATCTTTTTTATTTCATCCAATGCAATTGGCAAGGTTTTAAAGCCATCTTCTTTTGTAATATGTCCTGCTTTTGATAACATAATAATTTTTGCCATAATTATTTCAAAATTTCGTTTAATAATTCTGGAAATTCCTCCGTCCCCATATCACTATGTGTGTAGTGTCCGTGACTCCTAAGTTCAATAATTCTACCATCTAGGGATTGATGAAAAATTTTTAAACTTTCTTTGCCTTCATCCTCTTCGTCATCGGCGGTAAACATTACAATTTCACTAACACGAGATTTTATACTCTCGTCTACAGGATAAGTGTAAAATTCTTTTCTAAATTCATCATCCTTATCAGGGATTTTCCATGGTGCAACAAGAACAAGTTTAAAAATTTTTCTTTTTGTTTCTCCAAGCCATCGGACAAGAAATGCGGAGCCACAACTATGTCCGACTAAAATTGTGTTTTTACCAACTTCGTATTTTTCAAACTCGGTTTTGAATTTTTGATAACTCGGCTCCCATGGGTCGGGCATAAGTGGTGTTTCCGTCGCAATCCCAGAGGTAATTAGGTTTTTCTTGAGCCACGGAATCCAATGTTTATCATATGTCCTCGTTTTGGAGTTCATCGCTTTTTCAGCGTCTGATGGACAGCCGTGAATGATTATGCAATTTTTTTCTTTTTTTGTTGTCATAAGTATTTTATTAACTCATTTGCCAAAATTCCATGCGTATCAGCCAATTATTGAATTGTCGCAAGCGTTGGATTTTTTCCGATTTCAATTTCACAAAAAGTGAAAATTGGCGGGACATGTCGGTCTGGAACCTTTGTCCCGTAATCTGTAACCCTTCGCATAAAGCTATGGGTTACACACTTGCTGCATTTCGGTGGCTAAAAGCCACACGAAGCTTCAGCGAAGTGTGGCGGGGCATGTCGGTCTGGAACCTTCTAGCTATTTATACACATCCTTTTATAATTCTATCCCTTAGCTTATTCGGTTTCAAATCGTATTTACCTAAATCTTCAATTGGTAACCATTCTGGATCATGACTACCATGATATAGTTCTGGTTTAGTATATTCAGGACCGTTGCCGTAACTGGCATTACCTTCAATGACTGCGCAAAGAAAAAAATGATTGATAGTATTTTTATAATTCTGCTCAAATATTTTATCCTTGACTTCAATTTGAAGATTGACCTCTTCTAGGCATTCTCGTTTTAGTGCTTCTTTCTCGTTATCATCGGATTTATCAATGTGTCCGCCTGGGAATACCCAGATAGTTTTTTGATCATCAAATTCTCGGCGTAAAGTTAAAACCTTTCCGTCCTGAATTATTACTGCGCGAAAACTGATCGGTATATCTTGCATAATCATTTTAGCTCCAAATCCCTTTAATCAAATTTTCTTTTTTTATTCTCGACCATCCTTTGAGCTGCTTTTCTCGTTTAACTGCTTCTATCTCAGTTTCAAATTTTTGTTTCCATAATATTTTAATTGGTTTATTTTGTGCGGTAAATTTTGCGCCAGTTTTCTGTTTGTGTCGAGTAAAACGAGATTCTATGTTATTTGTATGCCCGACATAATATTTACTATTTTTGCATAGAATAATATATGTACAATATTTCATATTGCCCTTCAACTACGTTCAGGGCATTCTCCTTGCTGGCCTGCCATGAGCAAGCGCAGCTTGTCCTAGGATGAAACCACGGCTTTAGCCGTAGAGGTTTATATTGCCCTTCAACTACGTTCAGGGCATTCTCCTTGCTGGCCTGCCATGAGCAAGCGCAGCGCGTCGAATGGCGGAAGAGGAGGTATCCTACGCACTATCTATCGTGCTTCGGAATACTTTTTCTCCCATTCTTCCAATCCTTCGCTAAAGCTACAGAAACTAATCTTTTATAAGCAAACGCTTTTCCTGATCCTGATTTTAAATAAGTTTCAAAATCTCTTGCTTCTTTTTCAGTTATGAATGCACCATACCATACTAATTTCCAAGGTAGATGAGGTTTTGTTGATTTAACCTTAGCGTCATTGTGTAATTTTAATCTCAATTCTAAATTAGTTGTAGAACCAAAATAAAATATATGAGATTTTGAACTTATTAAAATATAAGTATAATACATGTTTAATATGGCTAGCCATTCCGTAGCTTTAGCGTAGGATGGCGGGACATGTCGGTCTGGAACCTTTGTCCCGTAATCTATAACCTTTCGCATAAAGCTATGGGTTACACACTTGCTGCATTTCGGTGGCTAAAAGCCACACGAAGCTTCAGCGAAGTGTGGCGGAAGGGGAGGGATTCGAACCCTCGAAGCCTTGCGACTTACACGCTTTCCAAGCGTGCGCACTAGACCAACTATGCGACCCTTCCAATTACCTCCAAATTATAAGATAAAACTAAGCGCTTTGCAAGATTTGCTAAATCATAAAATTAGAGGTAAGCTAGAAGTAGAAAATTTATAGGTTTAAGTAATATAGATTGCCACGCCAGTTGGTTCGCAATGACAAAAAACGTCAAAAATTTATTATTTTGAGGACGTATGGATGAAATTGAAGAAATAAAACGAAAAATTGATATTGTGGATTTAATTTCCGGTTATTTAATGATGAAAAAGGCAGGAGCTAATTTTAAAGCACCATGCCCTTTTCATCAGGAAAAAACCGCGTCTTTTATGGTATCTCCGGAAAAGCAGATTTTCAAATGTTTTGGCTGCAGCAAGGGTGGCAGTGTTTTTGATTTTGTTATGGAGATGGAAGGCATGAACTTTCGCGAAGCTTTAGAATTTTTAGCTAATCGCGCGGGTGTAATTTTAAAAACTACAAAATCTACTAAAGAATATCAACAAGAAAAAGACATTAAAACTAGGATTTTTCAAATCAATCATTTATCGGCCCTGGTATTCAATAAATTATTAACCGCTCATCCAGCAGGCGAAGAAGCAAGAAAATATCTAAAAACCAGAGGAATTACCGAAAAAACTATTAAAGAATTTGTTATTGGATTTGCTCCTCAGAAACCAGTGGTTAGAGACTTTTTATTAAATAAGGGTTACTATGCTGGAGAAATCAAACAAGCTGGCAGCCCGGAGTTATTTAAAAACAGAATTATGTTTCCGATTTTTGATGTTATGGGAAATGTTATTGCTTTTACTGGCCGTGTCTTAGATCCGAATGCCCAGCCAAAATATCTAAACACCCCAGAAACTGCCCTTTTTCACAAATCGCGCGTAATATATGGGCTCGATAAAGCAAAGCAAGAAATAAAACAGCAGAGAAAAGTAATTTTAGTAGAAGGCCAGATGGACGTAGTAACTTCGCATCAAGCAGAAATAAAAAATGTTGTTGCTTGCTCCGGGACGGCTTTAACCGATGATCACATAAATATTTTAAAACGATTTACTTCAACTATTATTTTTGCTTTTGACCAAGACAGTGCGGGCGAAACTGCCGCAAAAAAATCAATTGATTTGGCAATTATAAATGATATGGATGTTAAAATGCTTGTGTTGCCACCCGAATTTAAAGATGCTGGCGAAGTAATACAAAAAGACCCCGAGGTTTGGAGAGAATCAGTCAAAAACCCAATTGCAATAATGGATTGGTATTTTAAGGTTGTATTAGAAAAACATGTTTCATCTGTGACAATGCAGAATCTCGAACTCTCATCGTCTCAAAAGAAAGAAATCGCTAAAGAATTATTACCGATGATAAAAAGAATACCCGATATAATTGAACGAGCTCATTATGTTCAATTGCTAGCAAAAGAAATTAAAGTTTCAGAGAAAACCATTCAGGACGCACTTGATAAGGCGAAAACTAGTGAAATAAAAAAGCCTTTGGAAAAGTATAACAAGGGTGAAAAGCAAGGGTTAAATAAAAATCTATCCGCAGAAGAAACGCTTGTCGGCCTTCTTTTAATGTATCCGGAATTTATTTCTAAAATCGCAATTGATCTAGATTATAAAGATTTTACCAAAAATTCCAATAGCGAGGTGATTTACAAATTCCTCCAATCCTGTTATACTAAATCCAGTTGTGATTCAAAGAACAAGGTATGTAACTCGGGTTCTGAAATCGGAAACTGTATTTTGAAAAAACTTGATAGAAATATTTCGGACAATATCAAAGTATTGTTATTAATGATCGAAGATTCTTACAAGGACGATACCCCGGAAAATATTTCAAAAGAAATAGTGTCTCTTGGCAGTCAAATAAAATTTAAAAAAAGAGAGAAAATAAAAGAGGAATATGCCAAAAAAATCAGTGATGCAGAATCGGCTGGCAATATTGAGCAGGTTAAAAAACTAATTATTGAATTTCAAAAAATTATAGGATAATCTATGCCTAAAAAAATTAAAAAAGTAGAAGCCGAGGAGATCAAATTTCCTTCGCAAATAGAGCCACTTATTGAAAAAGGAAAATCTTCTGGTTTCGTTACATATCAAGAAATAATGCAAAGCTTGCCTGAACCGGAAAAAGATTTAGCACTTGCAGATACTTTGTATGATTTTTTTATTGATAATGCAATTGAGGTCCGCGAGCCAAAAAGTTTATTAAAAAGCATGGTTGAAAAAGAAGAAAAGAAACCGACAAAATCTAGCATCAATGATTTAGAGTCAATTTCTGATGATTCTGTACGAATGTATCTTAGAGAAATAGGAAAAATTACCCTATTAACCACAGAAGATGAAATTAGACTCGCAAAAAGGTCGGAAGCGGGAGACGAAGTTGCTAAAAGAAAGTTAGCGGAGGCAAACTTGCGATTAGTGGTATCAATTGCAAAAAAATATATTGGTCGCGGATTAACGCTGCTTGATTTAATCCAAGAGGGCAATATCGGTCTTCTAAGAGCAGTTGAAAAATTTAATTTTAGAAAAGGTTATAAATTTTCAACTTATGCAACTTGGTGGATTCGCCAAGCCATAACTCGCGCCATTGCCGACCAAGCTAGAACCATTAGGATCCCTGTTCACATGATTGAGTTAATGAATAAAATGATAAGAGTTCAGCGCCAATTGGTTCAAGATTTAGGCCGCCCACCGTTACCAGAAGAAATTGCCGAAGAAATGAAAATTCCTGTAGAAAAAGTTGAACACATTTTAAAAATATCCCAAGAAACAGTTTCATTAGAATCTCCAGTTGGAACTGAAGAGGATTCAAAGCTCGGTGATTTTATTGAAGACAAGGAAAGTTTATCACCAGATGAATCAGCAATATATCAGTTACTTCGCGGCCATGTTTCGGAATTTTTGCAATATTTAGCCCCTAGAGAACAAAAAATACTTCGTATGCGTTTTGGGTTAGAAGACGGCAGGTGCTATACGTTAGAAGAAGTGGGAAAAGAGTTCGGCGTAACCAGAGAAAGAATTAGACAAATTGAAGCAAAAGCACTCCAGAAACTTAAAAAGAATGATGATTCTGGCAAATTAATGGACTACCTTAAATAGTTTTCAGTTCTCAATTTTCAGTTCCCAATTTCATAACGTTTGAAAATTGGGTATTACCACCGCCTGGGCCACCGCTTTTAGCGGGGTAGGCGGGATTCCGCTGTTGTGGAAAAAAATCATTGAAAACTGAAAACTGGCAATTGGAAACTTTTTTGAAAGTTAACTTTCAAAAACAATCCATCTCCATCTTTTAAATTGGTCTTGATAAAATTTACATTTATTAAATCCAAATTTATTGGCTAATTTTGTAATTTCGGTTTTTTGTGATGGATCAAATTCCATATAAATTTTGCCATTTTCATTTAAATAATTTTTTGCATTACACAAAAACTTTTCTATTAATTCAAGTCCATTGTTACCAGCAAAAATTGCTAGGTGAGGCTCGTAATTAATTACACTTTTTTCTATTGTTCCCTTTTTGTCATTTGGTAAGTAAGGGGGGTTGGAAAAAATATAATCATATTTTTCTTTAACATTTGAAAACACATCAGACTGCATTATTTTATATCTTTTTAAGGCGACATTATTTAGCTTTAAATTTAATCTAATCTGGGAAATATTTTTTTGATCTATTTCTGCAAAATGTACAATTGAACTAGGGATATGGCTTAAAACAGCAATCCCAATACATCCAGATCCGGCAAAAATATCCAGACATTTTAAATTTATGCGATTATCATTTTTAATATCACAAACTGCGTTTTCAACCCAAAATTCAGTTTCATTTCTCGGAATTAATGGCCGGTATTTTAAGTCAACCTTAGCTCCTAAAAATTCTTTGAAACCAATAATATAATCAACCGGTTCTCCCGATTTTAGTCTTGCTATGTCGTTTTGTAGATTTATATTTTTTGTATCACCGAAATATTTTTCGTTGATAATCCATTTGATTTCTTTTTCGAATTTCTTTTTCATTTTAAGTTTTTGAGGAGGAGGCAAGAGCATTGACTATTAAATTATATAGGTTTCCGCTACAGCTAGACGTGCCGGCTGAAATTTGAGAAAGAAGGTTGGCAATCGCAGTAGAGAAATCTTTTTCCGAGCTATCATATGAACAAGTCATTTCGGAATTAATCCAACTTGGGTAATCTGAACTAGCTATAATTTTCACATCAATATCACACAGGTTTGAATTTTTGTTTTTTATCTCATAACTATAGGTGGTGTTTGCCCCAATCATGCCATTGTTTGATTGAGTCTTAGCCAAAGTGCAGGCTTGGAAATTAGATTCAAAACATGTTTTATTTGTTGCGTTGTCTTTGGAGGTTACATTAATGTCATATGATCCACAATCTATTACAGAAGTGCTTGCATTAGATGTTGATGCCGGTGCCGCAGAAGATGTTGGTGTGGCCGAAGGAGTACTTACGATTTCTTCCCTTGAAATAGTTACAACCATTTTAATATCCGTTGACTTTTTTGTATCTAGTGAAAAAGTGTAAATTATTCCACCACATGTATAGGTATTTGAAACTGGCAAAGTTAATTTTGCTTTTTCACAAGTGGTAGTTGCCAAGCTCTCTACTTCAAGTAAGTAATCACCGCTGTCCTTGCCGCTAAAAGTTAATTTTAGCTGCTCGCTTTCTAATGTTACGGGCGTTCCGCGAAATAGCATTAATTCTGAAGCGACAACTTCTCCAGATTTTATGCTTTGTGTTGGGCTGGTTGTTGGTGTGGTAGTTGGGTTACTTTTTTGATTCTTAAAAAGATAATATCCGCCATATCCCAAGGCAACAGCTAATATTATAATTGCAAAAACATATATTTTTTTTATACCCTTGGCTTCCGGACTTGTTTGTTCTTGTGTATTCATATTTCCATCTTGATTAGATGAAACAGAATTTTCGATAAAATTATTTTGAGATTTTGGTTCGTGCGCGGTTTCATTAATAGAACCTAATATCGGAACCTGAGTGGGCATTTTATTAACAAAAAGATTATTATTTTGATTTTTCAAAATATAATCTTCAGTTTTCTTATAAAACTCATCCTTAGATTCTGGTTTTACAATTGGATCTGGCTCTGGCGTTGGTTCGGCAGGCGGCGTAGATGGAGCCGGTTTTACAGTATCAACGGTTTCACCCTCTATTTCTTCCCAGCTAGAATCAATATTGGAAGCAGGCTGCTCATTATCCATGTTTCCTCCAAATATACACAAAATATACGAACAAAGTTCTTATGCTTCAATATATATTTTACCACAAAAACCAAAAGAAATTAATTGTTTGTGGTATAATAAGAGAAATATTTTATAATTCCTTTTGTATTAATATATAAAATTAATAATGTGTTTGATATGGGCAAAAAATGAATTACGAAGAGTTAACTGACGAACAATTGGTGAAAATTATTAGGTCCAAAAATCAGGAAATTTTTTCTGAAATAGTTAAAAGATATCAGAATAAAATATATTATTACGTTAATAGGTTAATCAATAATCTATCCGAATCCGAGGATATTACACAAGATGTATTTATTAAGGTATTTCGTAATTTGAACGGATTTGATATAAATCGAAAATTTTCATCATGGGTATACAGAATCGCGCATAATGAAGCGGTTAATTATCTAAAGAAAAAATCTCATATCAAAGTGTTGTCGCTTGATCAAAACGAGTTTTTTCTAAATACCCTTTCAACTGGAGAAGATATAGTTGAAAAAATTATTAAAAAAGAGAATAAAGAAAAAATTAAAAAACTTATAGAAAAATTATCGTTTAGCTATAGAGAAATTATTTATTTAAGGTATTTTGAAGAAAAAAGCTATGAAGAAATTAGTGATATTTTAAGAAAGCCCATAAATACTGTAGGCACACTTATTAATCGTGCTAAATCCCAATTAAATAAAATCATTAAAGAAAATAGGGAATTTGAAAATTTGATAATATAGGGGAAATTATGCCAGAAGATAAAGAAAAAACAACTAAATCAGAGCCAACCATAGATCTTTCAAGCAGAGTATTAGAGCGCATTCAAAAACAAAAAATTAATATGCGCTCCAAGTGGATTTTTATTGCTGAAAAACTCGGACTTGAAAGTGGATTGTTGCTTTCTGTTTTGATTGCAATTTTTATGATTGGGCTTGCTTTTTATATACTCGACGAGAATGGCATTTTTGAGTTTTCAGAATTTGGCTTTAAATCATTTAGAGTATTTTTGGACAATATTCCATTTGATATAGCTGCTTTTGCCATTGTGTTTTTGCTTGTTTCTGAAATTATTATTAGAAAGTTTGATTTTTCCTATAAAAAGTATTTTAAATATTTACCATATTTAGTTTTTACTTTTGTAATTGTTGGAGGCGTTGTGATGTATAAAATTGATTATGGCAGAGAACTGTTTGAAAGAGAAAAAGCGGGCTCATTAAGTATTTTATATTCAAATAAAATTACCAAAAATCCAAGGGGAGAGAGAGCTATAATTGGCAAAATAACTCAAATTTCTGAAAGAATGTATGTTATACAAACTCCGCAAGGACAAATTTACCAGGTCAACTATTTTTTACCATCTGAATCCCCTTCTCATGAAATATTTTTTGAAGGCCAAATTGTAAAAATTATTGGAAGAAGAAATGGGGAAATCTTTCAAGCAGAAGACATGAGGACTGTTAGAAATAATTATTTACGTTTTGCGCCGTTACCAATATTACCAGAAAAGTTATCAAGCCAGCGAAATATTATTAATGCTTTCTTGTAATATTTTACAGAGGGTCGGCAACAAACTAAATTTCAGGATTGGGCCCATCCTGAAGCAACTACCCTCTTTAAATTTATGAATCTATAACCAATAAACCCTAGATTCAACTTCCTCCTTACAAAAATCCCGTCTTAAATTCAGGCGGGGTTTTTGTGAAATAATATTTGATTAATAATGTAATATTGTTTAGTTGGTATTCTTGCCGATTATTAAATATGAATTAATTACCTCGCAAGGAGCGCAATGTTTTATTTAAACTATGTTTGGTCGGAGCTTTCCAGGAGATTTGGAAAAACTTTAACAATTTCTTTGGGCCTTGCGCTTTCGTCGGTAATAATCATAATTATTATTTCAATTTCCCAAAGTTTATCTAGCGCTCAAGATAAGGTCTTAAATCCCTTACAAAATGTCGGAACCGATATAATGGTAACACGATCGATTGATGTTCAGAATATAAAAGATATTGATGCGGCCACACGGGACGAATTAATGAGCGAAAACAGGGTATCAACTGATTTATCAAAGCTTGGAAATCCCGGCGATCAGTTTACATATGATAGCTTTTTATCGGGAACATTGCTTACATTTGCATCATCAGAAAATATCGCTAAATTAGATTCGGCCCTCATTAAAAATTATGCGGCAGGGCTTATTTTAAATGTTACTCATCAAGAAGGTAAAATCCCAAAAGTTACTGCAACGGTACAAACCGGTGGCGAAACATATAATATTCGAAATCAAATGACTGATGAGCAGAGGCAAGAAATGAGAGATGCTATGGACAAAGCACAGGCTGATGTAAGAGCTCAAGGATTAGACCCAAGATCGGAAGAAGGAAGAGCAGTCATGGATGCGGCGCTTAAAAAATATGCACCAGATTTAAATACAACATTTACAGCTCCGAGGCGTACCTACACTCAAGACGTTGGCGCAATTTCAACTGATATTACCACGACAAATTATACGGTGGCCGGAGTTGATACTCTAAAAACTAACATAGGATTAATTTTGCCAAATCAAATAACTGATGGCAAGTACTTTGATGGGGGCACAGATCAACTAATTGTTAATAAATCATATGCTGACAAAAATACCACAAAAATTGGTGACAAAATAAAGATATCAAGCAAAGAATTAACTGTTATTGGAATTGTTGACCCACAACTTTATACCAATACCGCGGATCTATATTTGCCATTAGTAGATTTACAAACTATTGCTGGAAAGTTGGATAGAATCAATATTATTTTAGTCAAATCCATTGATGCTGGCTCTGTAGGCAAAACCAGCGCATCTCTTTCAAATTTATTTACAGGTGCAAAAATTACTGACGCGAACTCAACAGCTAAAGAGGTGTCGGGAAGTTTGGTAAATGCATCAAATTTAATTAATAAGTTCGTGGGATTAATAAGTATATTAGTTTTAATAGCATCGTTTGTGATAGTAAGTTTGCTCACAATATTGTCGGTTAATAAACGAGTAAGAGAAATTGGAACGCTGAAGGCGCTCGGGTGGAGTAATTCAAAAGTGACAAGACAAATTGTTTTAGAAAATCTAGTCCTTGGTGTTATCGGAGCCTTGATTGGCATCGGAATCGGTGTTTTGGCGATTTACATAATAAACCATTTTAACATTACCTTATCAGCCAATTTTGGCCAAACCCAAACTGGCGCAGAAGCTGGCAGGGGTTTTATGAACAGGTTTTCACAAATCACTAAATCGAGCTCCTCGACGAGCGTAAGATTAAATATTGAATATTCATACATTATAATGCTACTAGGGGCTTTGACTGCAATTGTTGGTTCATTTATTTCCGGAGGAATAGCTGCAATGAAATCAGCAAAGATGAAACCGCAGGAAGCTCTAAGAAAACTCGAATAATCATTTCAAATTTTAATTTATTTAATCAACAAGGAATAACAATGGAATTAATAAAGATTGAAAATTTAGTCAAAACATTTAAACAGGGATCGAAGACGATTAACGCAGTTGATGGGGTTGATATTACAGTTTCACAAGGAGACTTCGTGGTAATTATTGGTGCTTCAGGAAGTGGAAAAAGTACATTGCTTTCGCTTTTGGGAGGATTGGACAAACCGACCAGCGGTTCAATAATAATTGGTGGCAGGGATTTTACAAAAACTAGTGAAACCGATTTGGCAAAAATAAGACAAAATAAAATTGGATTTATTTTCCAAAATTTTAACCTAATCCGGCATAATGGTAAAAATGGGGGTCTAATTTCCTAATATTTGCTCAATAATTTTCTTTTTAATTGTTTCTCTCAGGCCTCTGTGAATTTTAACTTTTTCTTTAAGGTGGGAGAAACTTCCATC
>Ga0172368_10001128_pt1 | contig 37247 bp, 42 predicted proteins | sample Lak11m_FD_114540 | JGI IMG/M metagenome (GOLD analysis project Ga0172368, IMG submission 114540) | Freshwater microbial communities from Kabuno Bay, South-Kivu, Congo - kab_022012_11m | ecosystem: Environmental > Aquatic > Freshwater > Lake | place: Democratic Republic of the Congo: South-Kivu... | reverse complement strand
TTCCTGCTCCGTTTGGTCCGAGAAGCCCGAAAATGCTTCCTTCGGGCACCTGTATGCTGACTTGGTCCAGTGCCTTGTGTGCAGCGTATTGTTTTGTGATATTGGTGGCGGAGAAGAGATCCATAGATTATTCAAAGTAATCTTTTACTTTAGAGAAAAAGCTACGGTCTTTTGCACTCGGGTCCGGCTGAAAATTGGGTGACTTGCCAAGTCTTTCAAGCAGGTTCTTTTCCTCTTTTGACAAAGTCTTCGGAGTCCATATCTGAAGCGTGACAAGCAAATCCCCTTTGCCTTCATATCCGTTGACACTGGGCAACCCCTTGTTCCGGAGCCGAAGGATCTTTCCTGATTGTGTCCCAGGTTCAACCTTAACTTTTACTTTTCCGTCGATGGTGGGGATCTCTATGGAAGTACCAAGCACGGCATCCGAAAAGGTAAGAAAATGGTTGTACAGAAGGTGGTTGCCTTCCCGTTCAAATTCAGTGTGACGGATCTCTTCAATCTGGATATAAAGATCTCCCGGGATACCTCCTCGAGCAGCGGCATTCCCATTTCCGCTCATAGAAAGTTGCATGCCTTCGGCAACACCTGCAGGGATCTTGATCGTGATGATCTCTTCTCCCTTTATCACACCATTGCCTGCGCAATCATGACACTTGTCTGTAATCACTTTTCCCTCTCCGCCGCAATTCGGGCAGGTGGATGTTGACTGCATTTGGCCCAGGAAGGTGGAAGTCACTCGTGTCACATGGCCGCTACCATTGCAAGTGGAGCATGTCTGGTAAGCGCTTCCGTTTTTGGCTCCGGTGCCGGTACAGGTCGAACACTGGATGTATTTGTTTACTTTGATCTTTTTCTCCACGCCGTGGGCAATCTCCTCCAGCGTGAGCTTTACCTTGACCCGCAGGTTAGATCCTTTGTGCACAGTACGTCCGGATCTACGTCGGCCGCCTCCGAAAAATGCTCCGAAAGGATCTTCAAATCCTCCGCCTCCTCCAAAAATATCTCCGAAATGACTGAAGATCTCATCAATGCTCATACCCCCGCTGAATCCGCCGAAACCATGGTTCCCTCCAAGTCCGGAATGACCGAATTTGTCGTAACGCTGTCTTTTCTGCTGGTCACTCAACACCTCATAGGCTTCGGCGGCTTCCTTGAACTTCTCTTCCGCCACAGCGTCATCCGGATTTTTATCAGGATGGAATTTTAAGGCCTGCTTCCGGTATGCCTTCTTGATCTCTTCAGCAGTAGCAGTTTTCTCGATCTCCAGTATTTCGTAATAGTCTCTTTTCGTTGTCATGCACTCTGTTTCGTGTTTCGCGTTTCGTGTTTCGCGTTCAGCTTCCCACAACCACCTTTGCATACCTGATCACTTTCCCGTTTAGCAGGTACCCCTTTTCAACCTCATCCACAACTTTCCCTTTCAGATCGGGGGTTGGAGACGGAATTTCAGTTATTGCTTCATGGAAATCAGTATCAAAGGGTTCTCCGATGGTTTTCATCTGCTGAAGACCCTTTTGTGTCAGGATATTCAGAAACTTGTTGTATATCAGTATAATGCCATCTTTTAAGGAGGAGTCGGAGCCGCCATTTTCAGAGAATGCTTTGATAGCACGCTCAAAATCATCAAGAACCGGAAGAAGATCTGTTACGACTTCAGCCGATGCTGTCTTGCTAAGGTCGATCCTCTCTTTCAGTGTCCTTTTACGGTAATTGTCAAACTCAGAATATAACCGAAGGTAACGGTCATTCAATTCAGAGATCTTATACTGCGGGTCTTCAGCCTCCCCAGCCTCCTCAGTTTCATCATTCATATCCGGTTCCTCATCAGACGGCATCTCTTCCTTGGACATAAGGTCATCGGGAAGCTCTTCCTTATATTGTTTTTTCTTTGATTTTTTCTGCATAAAATTTAACCTGGATTGATATAGTTATTCGTCCCTGCGCAGGTACAAAAAATTTGCCGTTCAGGATTTTCCGCCAAATTGTCAGACATGGATACGCCGGATGTCGGCTCCAAGAGCTTTCAACCTGACATCGATCCGCTCATATCCACGGTCAATCTGTTCAATATTGTCTATCACACTGGTACCTTTCGCTGAAAGCGCTGCGATAAGAAGGGCCACCCCGGCGCGAATATCGGGCGACGACATCCGGATGCCACGCAGCGTATATTCATGGTCAATTCCGATTACAGTGGCACGATGCGGATCGCACAGAATGATCTTTGCCCCCATGTCAATCAGTTTGTCGACGAAAAAAAGCCTGCTTTCGAACATCTTTTGATGGATCAGGACGCTTCCCCTGGCCTGAGTGGCTACAACCAGGATGATGCTGATGAGATCGGGGGTGAACCCGGGCCAGGGGGCATCGGCTATGGTCATGATAGAGCCGTCCATGAATGTCTCAATGGTATAATGATCCTGGGCAGGGATCATAAGATCATCCCCTTGTTGCTCCAGGTTGATCCCGAGCTTCCCGAAAACGTTTGGAATGATGCCAAGGTGTTGGAAGTCCACGTTGCGGATTGTGATTTCAGACCCTGTCATGGCAGCCAATCCTATGAAGCTTCCCACCTCAATCATATCAGAGAGAAGCGTGTGCTCAGTTCCGTGAAGCGCTCCAACTCCTTCAACGGTTAACAGGTTGGAGCCTACGCCCGAGATCTTTGCACCCATCCTGTTAAGCAGGTTGCACAACTGAACAAGGTAAGGTTCACAGGCTGCGTTGAAAATAGTGGTTGTCCCATGGGCAAGAACGGCAGCCATCAGGATGTTGGCAGTCCCTGTAACAGATGCCTCATCCAGCAGCATGTAACAGCCCCGGAGTTCACTAGCGGAAAAGGTAAAACATTGAAGCGTGCTATCGTAGGTAAAGGTTGAACCAAGTTTTTGCAGCCCGATAAAATGGGTATCGAGCCTTCGGCGGCCAATTTTGTCACCGCCGGGCAGATGCACAAATCCCTTTCCTGTCCTTCCAAGCATAGGTCCCAGGATCATAATGGAACCGCGCATCGAACCGACTTTCAGCCGGAAGTCCCCGGTGTGGAGGTAGTCGAAATGAATCTCCCTGGCCTGGAATGTGAATGTGGAAGGATTTACCTGATGAACTTCAATCCCAAGGTCCTTGAGCAGTTCAATCAGCCTGATAACATCGTGAATGATGGGAACGTTGTGAATGGTAACCTTTTCGCTGGTCAACAGGGTAGCACAAATAACCTGCAGAGCTTCATTTTTAGCTCCCTGGGGGACAATCTCGCCGGATAGTCTCTTCCCTCCGGTGATCTCAAAAGAGCTCACTGTGGTTTCCTGCGGCCCCGGAAATTCTGGCTGTTATTCTCTTTGGGACGGAAAGGACGTCTTTTTTTATTCTGAGCCAGGATATCGCTTGTGGCAGAGAGCCTTGTATTTTCCTTCAATTTCAGCGCGCCGTTTGAAAGAATTCCAAGTTGTTCTTCAATCAGTTCATCGGTAACAGAATCCCGATTCCAGTTGAGGTAAGATTTTTTCATGTGGTTGGCAATCATCTTGGCAAGTGCGTCTTTCTCGGGGCCTTCCTCGTATGCAGAAGCTTTCTCGATCATCAGGGTGATATTCTTTCCGTAATGCCTGAAACGGATCTCTGTGCCTTTACACGACAAAGGTTCAGGCTTTGAACTCAGGACCTGTGGGGGAGGAGGTGGGTAAGGAGAGTCAACATCCAGTTTGAAATCGGAGATAAGATACAGGTGATCCCAGAGCTTGTGCTTGTAATCCACTGTATCCTTTACCTGCGGATGCATCTGGGCCATCACGTTCACGATGAATTTAGCTGCTTTTGTGCGTTTTTCACGGTCTTCGATGGTAGTAATGTATTCAATCATCTGCTGGATGTTCCTTCCATACTCTGCTATGGCCATGGGACCGCGTGATGTGTTATATTCCATTTAGTTGAAAATTTCTGCAAAGATATAACAATTCCGGCTGGTTAATTGTTCTCGATATGAAAAGAACTGAGCCTTGCTTCATAATAACTGGGCGATGAGTACAGTGAATAGCTCCAGAGAATAAGGCCGGCCCCTTCGCCGTAAATATTATAATAATACCTGGTCCCCCACGGATATTGCGGATCAGTAGGAAAAACAGTCAGCCTGGCAGTTCGGGTTGTGAAACTGCCCGCAGGGACATGCACAATGGAATCTTTGCTGATCATTTTGAAGACGGAGGTAAGAATCGGAAGCGTATCGAGCCTCAGGGTATCGGTAAAATTATCAGCCGAAAAAAGGATTGCTCCGAAATTGGTGACAAGGTACCCGCTTGAATCTCTCACAAAGGTTGGAACGTTGGTGCCTTTAAGTTCTACGGATGGCCGGTACCATTTGAAATACCTGATCCCATTGATCATGGTATCCTTTTGGATCAGGGCTGTATCCTTCGCATCAAGTTTTGTTTCAATACCATTGGTGTCAATCTTGTAATACTCATACACCCAGTAGTTTCCAACTGATAATTGCATGAAGTCGGGAGGTGGAGGGGGAGTCGGTTCTTCATCCTTCCTGCATGATACTGATGCCAGAATAAGAATCAATGAGAAGATTACAGAGCTTGTTTTCATGGAGTTAAAAGTTTGTGAAACATAGTTGATAAGAAGATAGAATAACGATAAACAAGCGTGTTATTGTATAACAAATGCATTATATTTTGTTTCATCACATTCGTTGTGTATCTTTGAAAAAAAAACAGGATATTATGAGAAAAACCACAAGCACTTTCGTGTCGGCCATCAGTGTCATGTTGCTCTTGATGCTAGGTTGTCAGCCGAAACAGGCTGATTTGACCCTTGAACAAAAGGCAGCCATTGCCGACACCATTACTACAATGATGAATCAATTGATAACCAGTGCAGAAGCTGTTAATGCCGAAGAAACCGGTGCGCTCCTGATGATGGACAGCACCTCGATCTTTTTCATCAACGGAATACCTTATTCTCATTGTGAGCTGATTGCATCATTGGATTCGTTGTATCATGAGCTGGCCTGGCAGAAAATCAATTTCGACTTCACACAGGTCTTCGTGCTGGGACCCGATGCTGCATTATGGGTTGGCTATGGCACAAATGTACTGCCAAAGGCCGACGGGGAAGAAATCCTTGACATAACCGATACCTGGTTGTGGCAGAAGAAAAGGGGGAAATGGGGTGTCTACCATCTTCATGAATCAGCGATTCCTGCATCTGAACCGGCAGCTGAATAGTCGGTCCTCCAGGGGATTGACCGGGTGGTTGCCTTATCCCCGGTTTTTTAACATCTCAGGCGAGTTTTAACCGCGCGAACTTCAGCAATAGCTGTTTTTGTCCTACTCCCTGGAAGAAGACAGTAGCTTTTTTATTGGGACCCTCCCCGTCAACTTGTACCACCTTTCCTTTCCCGAATAATTCATGAAGTACCTCTATGCCAGGAACAATAGCTTCAACCCTGGCGGCATTGAAGTCATCCGGGATATCAGTTGTCCTGGCTTTTTTTAATCTGCTGTCGGGAGTGCCGATTTTTTTCGGACGCTGCAAACCAGGCAGGGAGGCAGAGAAGTTATCATCAGAAAAGAATCCTCCCGGATTCACGGATGCCTTTTTCGGGAGATCGAGCTGCTCCTGCGGCAGTTCCGAGATGAACCTGCTTGGTTCACAAATTGTCAGGTTTCCCCAGCGGTACCGGTTTTGAGCATAACTCACAGCCACACTCTTCTGGGCGCGTGTCAGCGCAACATAGAACAATCTCCGTTCCTCCTCAAGGTCTGCACGCGAGTTCAGGCTCTGGATGGACGGGAAGAGGTTTTCTTCCAGTCCAACGATAAAAACATGAGGGAACTCCAGCCCTTTGGCAGCATGTACAGTCATAAGCAATACCCTGTCTTTGCTCTTTTCATCCTTGTAATCGGCGTCGGTCAGGAGCGATACTTCCTGCATGAACTCATCCAGTGTTCTGATGGAAGTGTCGATTTCTCCGGTCTCCTCATTCGGAGCTCTTTCCGATTCGGTAAATTCTTTCACTCCATTCAGCAGCTCTTCGATATTTTCGTAGTGGCTGACGCCTTCCGGCGTTTTGTCTTCGTAAAGGTCCTTCAACAGGCCGCTGGATGCCGCAATGTGCTTGCCCAGATCATACGCGTTCCTGGTTTTAAGCATTGCCCCGAAACTCCGGATCATGGTAAGGAAAGCCATTATCTTCTGCATCGTTCCTGACGGAAGGGAGAAGTGGTGACCTTCCGGGTTCCCGATCACTTCGTAAATGGAGGAACCGCTGTCATCAGCAGCCACGATCAGTTTTTCGATGGTGGTCTTTCCGATACCCCTGGCAGGAACATTGATCACCCTAAGAAGTGCCTCTTCATCCCTGGGATTGATGGCCAGTCTGAAATAGGCCAGCATGTCCTTGATCTCTTTCCGCTGGTAGAACGAAATTCCACCATAGACCCGGCAGGGGATGTTGAGCCGGCGGAGAGCATCCTCGAGCGACCTCGACTGAGCATTGGTGCGGTACAGGATAGCAAAGGCATCATTGGGAAGCTGGAAATTCATTTTGAGCTCAAAGATCGACTGGGCTACCAGGTTCCCTTCTTCGGCATCCGAAGAGGCACGGATCAGCCGGATCAGGCCTCCCTCCTCATTCTCGGTCCACACTTTCTTGAAAATCTGCTGCTTGTTATTCTCAATAACGCTGTTGGCAGCAGCTACGATGGTCTTGGTGGAACGGTAATTCTGTTCCAGCTTGAACGTCTGCAGGTCAGGGTAATCTTTCCTGAAATTGAGGATATTCTGGATGTTGGCGCCCCTGAAAGCATAAATGCTTTGGGCATCGTCGCCCACTACGCAGATGTTTTCGTTATTTGCCGCCAGTTTCTTGATGATGAGATACTGGGCGTAGTTGGTATCCTGGTACTCATCCACCAAAATATACCGGAACTTTTGCTGGTACTTGTATAGCACATCAGGAAAGTCGCGCAGCAAGATGTTCATGTTGAACAGGAGGTCGTCAAAATCCATGGCTGCAGCCCGTTTAAGCCTGTTCTGGTACTGGGTGTATAACTGACCGGTAAGTGGCTTCCCGGATGTGGTATCATACTCCCGGACCTCAGGGTTATTGTTGTACTCGTTGGCCGAAAGGAGGGATGTTTTGGCAGATGATATCCGGTGAAGGACATACCCGTGCTGATACACTTTATCATCCAGGTTGTTCTCCTTCACGAGGTTCCTGATGACCCGCTTGGAGTCGTCGGTATCATAGATCGTATAGTTTGGCGGATAACCCAGCAGGTGCCCTTCAACCCGAAGCACCCTTGCGAAGATGGAGTGAAAGGTTCCCATCCAGACGCTGTGTGCCTCGGTACCGCCTACCAGGTTTATAATGCGGTCTTTCATCTCCCTGGCAGCTTTGTTCGTAAATGTAAGGGCCAGGATCCTGAACGGATCCACGCCCTGCCCCAGAAGCCACGCAACCCGGAAAGTCAACACTCGGGTTTTCCCTGATCCGGCTCCTGCAATCACCATTACAGGCCCTTCCGTAGCAAGTACTGCTGCTTTTTGCGCCTCATTCAGGTGGTCGAGAATCGATTGTGCCATGGGAACGGGTTGGGTTGACAAAAGTACAAGTTCTCCGCTACTTTTTTCTCCATAATATCAACAGTTACCGGACATCTGACTACAGTTACATGAAAAAGACCTACATATACTTTAAAAAATGAATTATAAATGATTGATAATCAATAAAATAAAATGAGGTTTTGAGAAATAACAGATACTAAGAATATATCAACACCTTCCTTGCATTCACTGACACTTACTTATTTCAGCTTGTGGTAAGTAATTGTGTGATAGATATTTGCATCTGTAATATCCAACAACAAATAAACAGATGCCATGAAAACAAGCAAATTATTATCAGGAACAATCGCATTGGTTACCATACTCGTTTTCTTTTCGAGTTGCCAGAAAGATCTGGAAATGATGGAACCATCTCCTTCACCTGTACAGACTGCAACCACCATGTCGGACATGCAGGTGAACGCCGACTTTGACTGGAAAACAATGAAAGATCTACAGATCGAGGTCAAGAGCAACACAAAAGCCGTTTTGTACATCAAATCCAAGACAGGGACCATTTACCACAAAGCTTTTGTTAATTATGGAGAATCCTATAACACAAGTTTCGCAGTTCCGACCTATGAAAAGGAACTGGAGATAATACTTGCAGGACAATCAAGAACGGTTTCGGTATCGAACGACTGGATTTCGGTTTCCTTTCAATAATTTATCGTACGTTTATACCTTAAAAATTCAAAGAGATGAAAACGAAATATAATATAATCAGTGCAGGATTCGTAATCGGACTTCTTTTTATGATCTCCGCATCCACCAGCCAGGCTCTGAACCCCTGTGATGTGACAAAAGTAAACGGAGGCGGCTTTTCAACCACGATCCAGTCGGTCATCTGTAATCCGGGTGGCACATATACTATAATACTACGCGTGCAACATAATGGTTGCCCAGGACCGATCTGCAAAGAACTTTCTCACTACTCCGTGGAGGCAGATCCGGGCAGCTATTCAAATGTCAGTGTAACGGTGATCTCAGGCGGGATGACCTATACCAATATCGACATGGGGCCAAACCTGGGAAGTGATCCGTTCGATGGTTTTAAAGTAGACGGAACAAACGGGATCGGGGATGGCATGGCTGGTATCTTCACGATATCCTATACACTCACATCCCTTCAGAATCAGCAGACTTCCGCCAAAGCGGGCACCCACGCACAACTGGCCAGCTTTTTAATCGCTGAATTCGAATCAGTGATGAATTGCAACGGAACCGGATGTAACCCGATTGTAGGGCCAACAGCCATCGACGACAATGCAACTACGCCACAGGGTGTTCCGGTTGATATACCTGAATTGAGCAATGATATTCCCGGTACCGGGGCGCTTGATCCGACATCGGTCACATTTATTCCGGGAACTGCCCCGAACCCTTCAACTGTCGGGACGTTCACAGTCAACGGAACAACGGGCCTGGTGACCTTCACCCCGGTTCCATCATATACTGGAACAACTACAATTGATTACAAGGTTTGTGATGTTAATAGTTTGTGCGACATCGCTACCATTACCGTGATCATTGTTCCGTTTGGTGATTGCGACAACGATGGTGTGCCTGACGGTGAGGACGATTATCCGTGTGATCCAACAAGGTGCTGTGACAATTACTTTCCGGCGAATGGTTACGGTACACTTGCTTACGAAGACCTGTGGCCCGGAAAGGGAGACTACGACTTCAATGACCTGGTGACGGACTACAGGTTCAAAATGGTGACCAACGCATCAAACCACCTTGTCGAGATCTATGCCTCCTTTATCATTAAAGCTTTCGGAGCTTCCCTGCACAACGGGTTTGGCTTCCAGTTCCCGAACAACAATATCAGCCAGGGACACCTGACCGCAACCGGATCCAACCTGACAGCCGGCTACATCACACTCGGTGCCAACGGACTGGAAACAGGACAATCCCTGCCTACATTTATTGTCTGGGATGATTATTTCGATATCATGCCGCACCCGGGATCAGGGGTTGGTGTAAACACTACACCAGGTTCGCCATATGTAAGTCCGGAAACGATTGAGCTGTATATCGAATTCACGGGAGGAACCTATACGCTTGCCCAATTGGGTATCGCCAACTTCAATCCGTTCCTGATCGTCGGAAAGGAACGCGGACATGAGATCCATCTCCCCGATTACAAGCCGACCAACCTCGTGGATCCTGCCTGGTTTGGTCAGGCACAGGACAACAGTGAACCTTCCCAGGACAGGTATTACAAGACAGAGAACAACCTGCCGTGGGCTATTCATATCTATGAAAGTTTTGCATACCCGAAGGAATACATCGATGTTGTTGATACCTACAACCATTTCGTTGAATGGGCTACAAGCGGAGGAACACTTTACACCGACTGGTATCAGGATAAACCCGGATACAGGGAGGATTCCAACCTATACTAGAAGAACTTAATATTCAGGTTTTCATGGGCCTGTTTGCCGGCAGCTGCGAAAGCGGCTGCCGGTTTTTTTATGCTCCCAGGATGCTTCACATTTGGGCAATCTTTTGAAAAGTCGCAAAACCCCTTCCCTATCGTAAATCGAGATTCACACTATTTTCATACTTTTGGATAAATAAATGGTCTATTCCCATGCAATTGACAATTTTACCTCCCCGTAAATCACTCAATAAAGCCTATTTGAAAGTGAAGCCATCACGAAGCGAGATTGAGCTTTTTAAAATGAACTTGATCAGGTTATTGGATGGTCTTGATGAAACGGAATCCGAGGAGCATTGCAAAAATGATTTGAACGCTTTTTTGACAAACACCTTTTACCGGAAATTTTATATTAATACCAAAGACCGTACTGACCTTGTCATTCACAACGGTCCAGATGCGAAGAGCTTCGCCGGGGTATTGATCGAGACGAAAAAGCCATCGAATAAATCCGAAATGGTTAAGTCAGATGACCTGAATGTCAAAGCATTTCATGAACTGATCCTTTATTATCTCCGGGAACGCATCACCAAACATAACGTAGAGATTAAGTATCTGGTAGCTACAAATATTTATGAATGGTATGTATTTGATGCCGCTGACTTTGAGAGATTATTCGCTAAGAATAAAAACTTGGTAAAGCAGTTCACCGATTTTGAGCAAGGATGCTTGGCTGGAACGACGACGGATTTCTTCTATAGGGAGATTGCTGAACCATATATGGCCACCATGACCTCAGAAGTTTGTTTTACTATGTTTGATTTCCGGCAGTATTATAAACCTTTACGGAACGACGATAAAAAGGATGATGCCAAACTCATTGCCCTATATAAGCTTCTTTCACCGGAACACCTGCTTAAGCTTCCTTTTTCAAATGATAGTAACACGCTAGATAAAACCTTCTACGCGGAATTGCTCCACATAATCGGGTTAACGGAAACAAAATCAGGAAGCAAAAAGCTGATCGAACGCAAAAAAGAGGGACTCCGGGATCCAGGTTCATTCCTCGAAAACACGATCCTTCAGCTTGACACCCGTGATAAAATTTCAAGATTGCCAAATCCTTCGTTGTTTGGAGATACACATGCAGAAAGACTTTTCAATGTATCACTCGAGCTGGTGATTACATGGCTTAACCGTATCTTGTTCCTGAAGTTACTCGAAGCTCAGTTGATCAGATATCACCATGGAGATCCTGAATATGGTTTTCTAAACTCCTCCAGGATTGACGGCTTAGATGACCTGGATAACTTGTTTTTCCGTGTGCTGGCACGGAAGACTCAAGAACGCGACCCTGACATGTCCAGGCTCTTCGGCAAAGTACCCTATTTAAACTCATCATTGTTCGAGCCAACAGAACTTGAACACCTGACAATATTTATCAGCAACCTGCAGGATCATTCCCTGATTTCTATTCTGCCTTCAACGGTATTAAAAGACAACACAGGCAAGAAGCGAACCGGAAAACTTAGTGGGTTGCAATATCTGTTTGAATTTTTGAATTCCTATGATTTCTCGGGAGAAGGCTCAGAAGAGATCCAGGAAGACAATAAAACCCTGATCAATGCCTCCGTGTTGGGCTTGATCTTTGAGAAATTGAATGGTTACAAGGATGGCTCGTTCTTTACTCCCGGATTCATTACCATGTATATGTGCCGTGAGACAATCCGGAGAGCGGTTGTTCAGAAATTCAATGAGGTAAAAGGCTGGAATTGTGACGAGTTTGATAAACTGTACGATAAAATTGAAGATAACCAGGAAGCAAACCGGATTATCAATAGCCTCAAGATTTGCGATCCGGCAGTCGGATCAGGCCATTTCCTGGTTTCGGCATTGAATGAGATCATTGCAATCAAAAGCGATCTCAGGGTGTTAATGGATCGAGCCGGAAGACGTTTGAAGGAATACGCCATTGAAGTAGTGAACGATGAACTCATCGTGACGGATGAGTACGGTGAACTATTTGAATATCATCCCACGAACAAAGAGAGTCAACGCATCCAGGAAACCCTGTTCCACGAGAAGCAGACCCTAATCGAGAATTGTCTTTTTGGCGTTGACGTCAATCCCAATTCAGTAAAGATCTGCAGGCTAAGATTATGGATAGAATTGCTGAAAAGCGCCTATTACAAGCCGGAAAGCAACTTTACAGAACTGGAAACTCTTCCCAACATCGATATCAACATCAAATGTGGGAATTCGCTGATCTCCCGCTATGCCTTGGATGCCGATATTAAACAGGCGCTGAAGAAAAGCAAATGGAGCATTGATAGCTATCGGATTGCCATAATGTCCTATCGCAATGCCACAGATAAAGAAGAAAAACGGACCATGGAGCGGCTTATCGAATCGATTAAAACCGATTTTGAAACCGAAGTAGCCTCCAATGATAAACGGCGTATTCAGTTGAAAAAATTGAATGGCGATCTGTATAACCTTACCCAGCAAACCAGCCTCTTCGATCAATCAAAGAAAGAGAAGGAGGAATGGAATAAAAAAGTGAAAGACCTCACCTCAAAAATTCAGAAACTTGAAACAGAACTGGAAGAAGTTAAAAGCAATAAAATCTACGAAAATGCTTTTGAATGGCGGTTTGAGTTCCCAGAAGTACTAGATGAAGATGGGGATTTTGTGGGGTTCGATGTGATTATCGGGAATCCACCGTATTTAAACAGTAAAGGAGAAAGATTTGATGAATCATTCAAACAGTTTTCAATAACCAATTATGAAACTGCTAAATATCAAATTGATACATACATCCTATTCATAGAGAAATCCAGTGCTATTATCTCTAGAGGGGGTTTTTTAACATTGATCGTCCCTAACGCCTGGCTAAATAATCTCTTCTTGAGTGAAGTCAGAAAATATATTCTTGAAAATATCGCTATCAATGAAATCTGCAACATGTCTGTTGGGGTTTTTGAGGAAGCTTTAGTTGATACGATTATTTTAATCGGGAGACCTTCAAGTTTCATTGATAATACAGTGGTAAAAGCCTGTATTAATAAGCAGTTTAGTCTGCTTATGAGTTATTCTCAAAGTGACTTTCTGAGGAATGAAAATTTCAATATTAATATTTTTATTGATAAAGAGATGGGTGGTATCCTGAAAAAAATTGAATTGGATTCAATTTCTCTTGAAAGTATTACAAGTGTAGCAAGAGGTATAGGTGTCTATCACAAACGTGTGGGACATACTAAAGAGTTTATTGAGGAAGATCCTTATCAAGCTTGTTTTAAAAAGAATGACACATTTGTTCCATATCTACGGGGTAAAAATGTAAGACCCTTTTTGATCGATTGGAAGGAGAATAGTTATATAAGTTATGGACAATGGCTTGCAGAACCCAGAGAACCAAAATTCTTTGAAGGTAGTCGCATTTTAATGCGGCAAATTCCAAGTAAAAGACTTATCGCAACTTATATAGAAGAAAAATTCATTACTGACCAATCTGTTTTTATCGCAAGATTTGAAAACACTAAACTTCTTCCCAAAGCTGTTCTAGGTATTCTTTCTTCTTCGTTGATGTCTTTTTATTTCAGAACAAAAAATTCTGAATTTGACAGATTGTTCCCAAAAGTTAAATTGCAACATTTTAAAAAATTCCCAATTCGTGAGATGATTATTGAGTTTCAAAATGAATTGGCGGGTAAAGTCGATAATATTCTCTCTCTTAATAAATCCGATCCATCAGCCGACACTAATGCTCTGGAATCAGAGATTGACCGTCTGGTATATGAGTTATATGGTCTGACAGATGAGGAAATCCGGATTGTGGAAAATGCTTTAACTTGAAACACTTAGACGGTGAACATAGTGTTTTTAAAAAGTTAATGTTCACTTTATGTGAACTTTTAATAATTTATTGTATCTTTGCATGAGAGTTCATTTAATAAAGAAGCAGACGATTCAGGATTATGTAGATGGTCATGCCCCTGGAAAGAGTTCGTTTGAGATCTGGTTGACCGCCATTCAATATGCTGATTGGGATTTACCTCAAGATATCCGGCAAACGTTTGGGTCTGCCGATCTATTAGGGAATGGCAGTGACAGAGTTGTCTTTGATATTGGGGGTAATCATTATCGTTTGATCTGTAAATATCATTTCGGTCTCATAAACGTTCACTTGTTTGTTAAATGGCTCGGAACCCATACGGAATACGATGAACTCTGCGATCATAGAGAACAATATACGGTAAATGCATATTAAGGCTTTTTAACATGGAGACACTTAAATACACGGTCATCAAATCTTCTTCTCAATACGACTTGTATTGCAGAACACTTGAAGAATTGCTGGCAAGTAATCATGACAGCAAGGATGCCAAAGATGAAATTGATCTGCTCACTTTGTTGATAGAAACGTGGGATGCAGAGCATTCGACTCTCAATGAAGTTGATCCTATCGAGTTACTTCATTCATTAATGCATGATCACAAGCTGAAAGCAAAAGACCTGGTTACAATTTTGGGTGTGAGCAAAGGGCTGGTCTCTGATATCATGAATTACAAAAAGGGATTGTCAAAAGAGGTGATCCGGGTTCTTTCCGGTCATTTCAAGGTCTCACAGGAAGCCTTTAACAGGCCATACAAACTGAAAAACCCCTTGAATTCGCATTTGCGTAATGCCAGTGTGATGAATACGCCCAAAGAAATAGAGTTGGCGTGTTGACATAATCGGTTACGCTTGATTTCGGGTTTTTTCTGTTGAAACTCTGATGAACCCGCTCCGGCTCCTGCTCCAAAAAAGCAAGCCAAAGAATCCAAAGCTACAAAGCAGGAAATTCCTGCGGATCTTCCCTTCTAACCCCGGAAGATATTCCTCGAAAGGGGCTGTCTCAAACATTGAGGCAGCCTTTTTTGTATGAACAGGCTTCCTCAGGCCTCCTCCCAAATTCTTAATCGGAAGCCACACTTACCAGCTCACGAAATACAGTTACCGGCAATTTAGATACAGTTACGAACCAGATTCGTATATAAATGTTAGAAGATCAGATGAAAACGGTTGTTTTCAGGGTGGTTGCAGATACGAAATAAGAAGATACACTTCCATGGGTTTCCTTGACGCATACTTATTATCGGTTTTTTTAAATGATTGTATGATAGACATTTGTATCCGATTATTACCAAACCTAAAAACAGTTACCATGAAAATAAAAAATTTAATCACGACAGCAGTTTCACTTTCGGTGATGCTCATATATTTCTCAAGCTGTAAAAAAGATCTCCAGGTCATGGAACCGACCCCCTCCCCGGTACAGGTGACTGCGATGGCAGACATGGAGGTCAATGAGGATTTCGACTGGAAAACGGTTAAGACGGTCCAGGTTGAGATCCTTCCGAATGCTAACGCAGTATTGTACATCAAAGCTTCTGATGGCAGTGTCTATCACAAAGCCCTCATCCGGTCAGGGAGAACTTACTTTGCTGAGATCACATTGCCTTCATATGCTACCGAGGTCACGATTGAACTTGCCGGGCAAAAAAGGATCGTTCCGGTAAACGAAGGAAGAGTTGTAGCCTCATTTGATTAATTGATCCTAAACACTGTAAGATGAAAACAAACAAACATAGTTTTTTATATAACGTATTAGGTATCGCTCTGGGATTGTTTTTTATGACTAACATGGTTTTCAGTCAGTCATTTATCCTTGACCTGCAATACAATCCGATGAGCTTCACAAATGCTCAACGAACCCTTCTTGTCAATACCGGAAACAGCGGGAGGAACCAGGGTTCTGTTCACAAATACTCCAATGTAGCTACTGTGAGTGGCGTCACGATTTATGCAAAACTGACGCTCCTGGAAGTAAACAACGCATTCATCACCAACTTTGATGATGATGTCCAGACAGGTGATCTCTCCAGGTTTCAACCCAGGCTTGGCGCGTATAACAATGGTGGATATATACTTTACCAACTGGAGTTTTTCAATACCGCCAATGATGAGTCTGTATTTCTTTACAACTATTGGGTAACTGGCGTAGATGTCGATGGCAGTGATTACTATTATGGTTACCGGGAGTATGCAGAGCTTGGCGGCTACACCAGTTACCAGGTGGATGCCTCCACTCTTCTCACTGTCAGTACAAACCCGGTAACAGGGAGAACCCGGTTCAAAGGCAGACAAGGGAGCCTGAATGGTGTGACATTTGACAACACAGCTGCATATATTGTTAATTATGCGAATCCTAACAATAAGATTACGTTTGCCCTGGGGATTACAGACCAGAATGATGAACGATATTTTTCAGTACAGTTTGGCGCTCCTGATCCTGACGGACCGTTTTCAAATCCTGAAACAACGTTCAATCCCTTGCCGGTAGCGGTAGATGATGTTGGAACACTGGTTAGTACAACCACTGGAGGCACAGCCGTCCCGAACGTACTTACCAACGACCTGTTTGATGGCAGTCCCATTGTTCCCTCAGCGGTTACGATATCCGTTGTGACGCCGTCTTCAGATCCCGGTGTGGTACTGAATACGACCACAGGGGAAGTCACTGTTACTCCCGGCACTCCTCCGGGCGATTACACCATAGTCTATCAGATCTGTATGGTGGCTAATCCAGGTGACTGCGACATTGCAACGATCAGTGTTTCTGTTACACCAGCATTGACAGGACCTACCGCTGTAGATGATATTGCAACCACCAACCCGCTGACACCTGTAGATATTACAATTCTGAGCAACGATAGTCAGGGGGATGGGGCACTTGATCCAAGTTCTGTAACCTTAGATGCCGGTACTGCTCCCAATCCGGCCACCGTAGGAACCTTCACAGTTAATGCCACAACCGGCGTGGTAACATTCAACCCGGTGGCTACTTTCTCAGGGGTCGCAACCATCGATTATGAAGTGTGTGATGAAAACGACTTATGTGATGATGCCACTATTTCCGTAACAGTTACACCTCTTATCGGACCAACTGCTGTTGACAATAGTGCGTTTACAGATCAGGGTGTGCCGGTGGTTATTAATGTTCTGAACAATGATGTCGCCGGAACGGGAACTATTGATCCAACAACGGTCACCTTTGTGAGCGGTACAGCTCCCAATCCTGTCACTGTTGGTACCTTTACGGTGGATGGAACAACTGGTTTGGTAACCTTTACTCCGGTACCAGCCTTCTCGGGTATAACATCAATTGATTACCAGGTATGTGATGTGAACAGCTTGTGTGATGATGCTACCATTAATGTAACGGTAAATCCGAATAACGATCAGGATGGGGATGGAGTGCCTGATCCGGATGACGACTATCCTACTGATCCCGATAGGGCTTTCGATCACTTTTATCCTACATCGGGGAACAGTTCACTAGCCTTCGAAGATCTGTGGCCAGGACAGGGAGATTATGATTTCAACGACCTGGTTACTGATTATAAATTCCAGATGGTTACCAATGCATCCAACAACCTTGTAGAGATATTCGGTACCTTCACAATCAAAGCTTTCGGCGCTAACCTGCATAACGGATTCGGGTTCCAGTTTGCCAATGCCAGCATCAGTCAGTCGGACCTGAGTGTAACCGGGTATGAGTTGACAAATGGCAGTGTTGTTTCACTAGGTGCCAATGGGTTGGAAGAGAATCAGAGCAGGCCTACGGTAATCCTCTGGGATGACTGTTTTGACCTGATGGAGCATCCGGGAACGGGTACCGGTGTAAATACAACACCCGGGGCGCCCTATGTTACACCCAAAACCATTGATATTTATATTGAGTTTACAGGAGGAACCTATACCCTTGCACAGCTTGATATTGCCAATTTTAATCCGTTCCTGATTGTTGGACTGGAAAGGGGTCATGAGATCCACCTGCCTGACTATCTGCCTACCAGCCTGGTTGATCCCTCCTGGTTCGGACTCGCACAGGATAATAGCATCCCATCACAGGGCAGGTATTATAAGACAGAGAACAACCTCCCATGGGCAATCAATATCTATGAAAGTTTTGCTTATCCCAAGGAGATGGTTGATATCATAGATGCTTACCACCATTTTGTAGAATGGGCGGTAAGCGGTGGTATTGATCACCCTGAGTGGTATAAGGATAATCCCGGGAACAGGGAAAGTACGAACATTTACTAGGAATTCTCACGAATAGGTTTTCATGGACCTGTTTGCCGGCAGCTGCGAAAGCGGCTGCCGGTTTTTTTTATGAGAAAAGCCACACTTACAAGTCGACCGGATTCGGTTACAGGCAGAACATTTACAGTTACGAGCATTTGACGATCATAAATAGCAGATAATCAACTGAAAAGTACATTTTTTCAGGGATTACAGTTACGAAATAAGTCAACACACTTTCCCGTGGATTGTTTGACACTTACGAATTGTTGGTTGTCTTAAGTAATTGTATAACAGATATTTGTATCGAATTATTAATAAAACGAAAAACAGTTGCCATGAAAACAACAAAAATTTTAACAACAGGAATCTCACTGGCCCTGATCCTTGCATTGTTCACAGGTTGCAAAAAGGAGTTGACTCCTTTGCCTTCCCCGGAAGACAACAGGCAGGTATCCTCCATGACGGAGCTCAACATCCCGGAAGGCTTTGACTGGAAAATGACCCGGGAAGTGACCTTGAACCTTGGCATAAATTCAGTTGAGTCATCATCCGTGATGCACAGGATCACACTCTACAATGCTGATCCCTTTTCCGGCGGGAAAGCCTTTTTTTCCGGCTCGGCAGGGTACGGGCTCAACCTGGTTGCGAAAGTTGTATTGCCAACGGCCCTGAAGGAGGTTTATGTAGTACTTTCATCATCAGGAATCGTTGAACAGGTTGTTACACTGGATGTTGCCGGTAATATCGCTTATACATTCCAGCCATTGGGAGGGGGACTCAAAGAAGGTACAGGGTCCTCTGTAGTATCGCCGGATTGTAATTCGGGATGTGATCAGACGTTATCGGGGTCAGGATCGATAACAATCTCCAACGGAAATACCTATTGCATCACGAGCTCTTACTCGGGTTCCGTTAACATTACCAAAGGGACTTTACAGATCTGCGGGACCTTCATTGGTACCATTTCGGTGGGTGGCACCAACTACGCCTCCAACCTAATTGTAACAGCCGGAGGAACGGCCAATATCAGTTCATTGAGTTTGGCTAAAAAATCAACCATGACTGTCTATCCCGGCTCCGCTGCAACCATGGGTTCCATGTCGATGGCCAGCGATGCGAAAGTGTACAATTACGGCGTCTTTAATGTCTCCGGAGGAGGATTGAACTTCAACAATCTTATTGAGAATGAAGGTTCCATGACCATCAATGGAACCCTGGCCATGACTACGAGTGCCATCTTACACAACAGCGGAACGTTGCATGTCGTCGGAGCCTATAACTCTGAGAAGGAGATCATCAATTCGGGAACCATCGAAGTGGATGGAAATCTGAATCTTTGCACACAGCTAAGCAACGTAACCAATACGTGCAAAATGATCGTTCACGGGAACCTGACGGCAACAAACTGTAATTTCACCCTCGACCAGGGATATGTGAAAGTGGACAACCTGCTTGAACTCAAATCTACCTGCAATCTGGTGATGAAGAACGGATCGATGATTTCCACCAATAATTACAAGCAGTATCAAAACGTCATCGGACAGGGAAGTTCGAATGAGATAAAAATTGTTGGATCTGGGAACATATACAATTCAAAGAAGGTCAATGGGAATATTGAGATGACAACACCGGCGGGAACCCTGAACACCGGCGGGCTATCAAATTTCATCAACGGAGCCACATTGGTTTCCCCTTCCAACTCAATCGCTGTCATCCCCGTTACTGCCTGCAACCCTGAAGGGAATACAGGCCCGGGATGCCCCGATAATGACAGCGATGGAGTAACCGATTGCGACGATGACTACCCTGACGATCCTGACAGGGCATATAATAATATTACAACAGGAACGGTCGTATGGGAAGATCTGTGGCCATCACAGGGAGATTATGACATGAATGATCTGGTCAACAATTATCAGTACAACCTGATTACCGATGCAAATAACAAGGTGGTGGATGTTGTCGCAAAGTTCTATGTGCGTGCCGTCGGGGCCAGCTTTAATAATGGCTTTGGATTCCAGTTCGACAATGTCCTGCCTGCTCAGATAGAATCGGTTACAGGGTATTCATTGACCAAAGGGTACGTCTCCCTCAATGCCAACGGCACGGAGAGCAGCCAGGCCAAAGCGGTGGTGGTCGTATGGGACGATGCCGACAATGTGATTCACCGGCCGGGAGGATCCTTTTTCAATACCATGCCTGGTTCCTTGGTTGGCACCTCCGATACCGTGACGCTGGCCATCCATTTCGGTACTCCGCTCACGACATCACTTGTTGGTACACCTCCGTTCAATCCGTTCCTGATAAAAGACGGTAACCGTGAGGTGGAGATTCACCTGCCCGATTATGTGCCTACTTCCCTGGCAAACCCTTCATATTTCGGAACCAATGACGATGATTCAAATCCCTTATCGGGAACATATTATAAGACATCTCTGAATTTGCCATGGGCAATCAACATCCCTGATGACTTCGATTATCCGTTTGAGTACATTGATATCACCCAGGCTTACAATTACTTCGCAAGCTGGGCGGAGTCAGGCGGACTGATCAATCTGGATTGGTACTTTGACTTGCCGGGCTACAGAAATAACTCGAATATATACTAGGAACGATCTATTACCAGGTTTTCATGGACCTGTTTGCCGGCAGCCGCGAAAGTGGCTGCCGGTTTTTTTTAATCAATGATGTTTCTGCCGGAGGTCTTTGGGGCAAGGAAATCATATACGTACCTGCACTCGGTGGGGATTGGTTCCCCATTTCGGAAACTAGGCATCATGACCAGTTTGGAGAGTGTGTTTTCAACCTGTTTGTTTGCGTTATCTGCACCTTTCATGTAAACTTTGCAGCAAACAGGAGAGCCACTCCGGTCTATGACCATCCTGGCAAGAACCGAACCAATGGAAATTTCATTCAGGGCATCTTCAATTGACCGGCGGGAATATGTGAGCGTGTCGTTCCCGCAATGGAACTCTGGTACCGGATTTTTCCCGGTGCGGTTGAAAACATACTGATTTATACTATCGGCCAGTTTAAAGTAACGATCGCAGTTGATGGGGTCTGAAGACTTTATCCCGGGTGGCAGGTACCGAACGGGAATCAGGTCTCCGAAAGTGGTTTTCTGCGGGAAACTATTTCCTGCAAAAAGAAGCAATGAACACAAACCGGTAAACAGGATCCGGAAGGGTATGGATGGCCGTGTTTTCATGTTGTCGAGATCGGTAAAATTATACATATTTGAGAAATAATTCGTTATTTTGACTGCAAAAAGAAGACAATGGATCTTTCCCTTTTTCAGCTTTCAAACATAATTCTGTTAGCCCTGTTGGTCATTCTTGCCGTAAGGTTTCTATGGATGACCGTTTTTGACCCGGTCAACCAGCCGGTAGCCTGGAAGGAAGCTGTGAAATCCGGATTGGTGTCTTCAAAACTGATCAGAATGTACCGGTTCTATCCTGACAAAACGCGCTTCTTTACCTGGTGGCTGCAGGTGGAAAGGCTGCGGAGAGATAATGCCCATGGAGCATTTGCTGAGCTGGGGGTATACAAAGGGGACAGCGCCAGGCTTCTGCACTGGATGGATCCGTCGAGGAAGTTCTATCTGTTCGATACGTTCGAAGGGTTCCCGGAAGAGGACCTGCAAGGAGAAACAGGTCTTGCGGCAACCTATTCCACACGAAACTTTGCCGACACATCAATATCCGGCGTGCTTAGAAGGATTAACGGGAACGGGAAGATACAAATCGTTGCCGGTCATTTCCCCGGGTCGGCCGAATCTGTCGCCAACGAAACTTTTGCCCTGGTCAACATCGATGCAGACCTCTACAAACCGACAAAGGCAGGCCTCGAGTTTTTTTATCCACGTTTGAATCACGGGGGTGTCCTGTTTGTCCACGATTATAACGAAAAATGGCCGGGTGTGAAACAGGCCGCAGATGATTTTTTTCAATCCATCGGAGAAACTCCTGTCCTGATCCCCGATCGGGAAGGAACCCTGCTGGTTATCAAGAGATAACCGAATTATTCTTTAATTGTTTTTTTCCCTTGCAATTTCGAAAAATTATTGTACTTTTGCACCCTCAAAAATCGGCGACGGTTTTTGTTTGGATGAAATGCTGAAATAGCAAGGGAACCTGACAACGCGAGACTACTATAGGTTTTCAACCGGTTTTAAAAGCTGAAGCCGGAAAACGTCTCTGCCTCTTATCTCCTTCCTTTATTTATTCCCGCGACGATTCCAGAACATAAATCAACACAGGTTCTTAAAATTATTATCAACCCGGGTTGTCTGAATTGAAATAATTTATACCTTTGCACGCCCAATTTGGGGGTTTTTGATCTAAAAAAGTTTAAACCGATTGATATGCCTACGATTTCGCAACTGGTTCGAAAAGGAAGAACAAAATTAACAGACAAGAGTAAAGCTCCTGCCCTGGATTCTTGTCCGCAACGCAGAGGAGTATGTGTGAGGGTATACACAACAACCCCGAAAAAACCCAACTCCGCGATGCGCAAAGTGGCCAGGGTCCGTCTTACAAACGGGAAAGAGGTGAATGCCTACATCCCGGGAGAAGGCCATAACCTACAGGAGCACTCCATCGTTATGATCCGCGGCGGTCGTGTAAAAGACCTTCCGGGTGTTCGTTACCATATCATCAGGGGTGCACTCGATACTTCCGGTGTCGAAGGACGCAAACAGCGCCGGTCAAAATATGGTGCCAAACGCCCAAAAGATAAAAAGTAATGACGACCCATGGGTCGTCTCATGGTAGATGGACGACCCATGATTATATGATATAGAGTATGAGAAAATCAAAACCAAAGAAACGCCCCCTGATCCCTGATCCAAGGTTCAATGATACGCTTGTCACAAAGTTTGTGAACAATATCATGTTGCAGGGGAAAAAGAATGTTGCATATAATATATTTTATGAGGCTATTGACATTGTCAGCGAGAAGACTGGTGAAGACGGCTTAGAGGTTTTCAAAAAGGCGTTGGCTAACGTTACGCCTGCCGTTGAAGTGCGGAGCAGGAGAATTGGGGGCGCCACGTTCCAGATTCCTTCCGAAATTCGTCCAAGCCGTAAAATGTCTATCGGCATGAAAGCGCTTGTCACCTTCTCCCGGAAACGTCATGAAAAGACAATGGGCCAAAAACTGGCTGCAGAGATCGTAGCCGCCTATAAAGAGGAAGGGACTGCTTTCAAGCGTAAAGAAGATACGCACAGGATGGCGGAAGCCAATAAAGCGTTTTCACACTTCAGATTTTAATCACGTGACCGGTAAAATAGAAAATATACGCAACATCGGCATTATGGCCCATATCGACGCGGGAAAAACCACGACGACAGAGCGTATATTGTATTATACCGGTATCAACTATAAACTGGGAGAGGTACACGATGGTACTGCCACTATGGACTGGATGGTGCAGGAGCAGGAACGTGGCATTACCATCACCTCCGCAGCCACTACTGTATATTGGAATTACAACGACGAAAAATACAGGATTAATATTATCGACACCCCCGGGCATGTTGATTTTACCGTTGAGGTAGAACGCTCCTTACGGATCCTCGACGGAGCCATTGCCATCTTTTGTGCGGTAGGCGGTGTTGAACCTCAATCAGAGACAGTCTGGAAACAGGCAGACCGGTACCACGTTCCCAGGATCTGTTACGTCAACAAAATGGACCGGGTCGGAGCCGACTTTTTTCAGGTTGTAAATCAGATCAAAGAGAAACTTGGAGCGAATCCCGTTCCGGTCCAGATACCTATCGGGGAAGAAGAGGAGTTTACCGGCATCGTTGATCTTATCAGTGGCAAGGCATATTCATGGAATGAGGAGTCGTTTGGAATGATCTTCAATGAAATCCCTGTTCCTGACGACCTTACTGAATTGGTGGGCAAGTATAGGTCACTTCTGATAGAAGGGACAGCAGAGGAGAGCGATGAAATGCTCTCCAGGTTCATGAATGATCCCGACAGTATAACGGAAGAAGATATCATCACCACCCTTCGAAAAGCAACCATCGAAAACCGGATTACCCCGGTATTGTGCGGAGCCTCTTTTAAAAATAAGGGTGTGCAGCTCCTTCTTAATAATATTGTGCGGTTCCTTCCTTCCCCTTATGACATGCCAGCCGTTAAAGGGATCAATCCGTTTACAGGCAAAGAAGAGGAACGACATCCGGATCCATCGGAACCATTTACCGCTTTAGCTTTCAAAATAGCTACGGATCCATTCGTTGGAAGGATAACTTTCTTCCGCGTTTATTCAGGCAAACTGGAAGCGGGTCAGCAGGTGCTCAATACCTCCACAGAAAAGAAAGACCGGGTTATGCGCCTGATCCTGATGCACGCCAACAAGCAGAACCCTGTCAAAGTTATTGAAGCCGGCGAGATAGGAGTTGCGGTTGGCCTAAAAAATGTTCGCACCGGTGATACCATCTGCGATACAAAACATCCTCTTCTCCTGGAAATGATGTCTTTCCCTGATCCGGTGATCAACATGGCTGTGGAACCAAAAACTCAGGAAGACGTTGAGAAACTCAGCCTGGCCTTTTCCAAGATGGCTGAAGAAGATCCTACGTTCAAACTTCGTGTGGATGAAGAGACTGGTCAGACCCTGATCAGTGGGATGGGAGAACTGCACCTGGATATCATTTGCGACAGGCTGAGACGGGAGTTCAATATAGAGTGCAACCGCGGTACCCCTCAGGTGGCATACAAGGAGGCTATAACCAACACAGTTGAACACCGTGAGGTATATAAGAAACAGACTGGCGGAAGAGGTCGTTTTGCAGATATCCTGATTCAAATCTCACCAGCCGGTGATGGAGTCAAAGGACTTGACTTTGCAAACGAAATTAAGGGAGGAGCGATTCCCAGAGAATTTATCCCATCCATTGAGAAAGGATTGAAGACAGCAATGATGAACGGGCCGCTCGTTGGATTTCCAATGGAAAGCGTGAGAGTTACGTTGCTTGATGGTTCTTTCCATCCGGTCGATTCTGATGCACTCTCTTTTGAAGTAGCAGCAGGACTCGCTTTTAGGTCCTCTTGTAAAAAAGCCCGGATCGTTCTTCTGGAACCGATCATGCGGTTTGAGGTGATCACACCGGGTGAATATATCGGCGAAGTGACCAGTGACCTGACGAAACGCAGAGGGCATGTGGAGGAGATTGATTCGCGTGTTGGGAACCAGGTGATACATGGGAAGGTGCCACTGGCTGAAATGTTTGGTTATGTGACTACCCTCAGGAGCCTTACATCGGGAAGAGCCACATCCATGCTGGAATTTTCCAGATACCAGGCAACCCCGAAGGAAATAATGGATGAAGTACTTTTTAAAATAAGAGGATATATCCCAATTTATAATTAACAAAAATCGTAAAAGGCGGGACATATCCCGCCTCACCATTAAAATAAACAACGTGAGCCAGAGAATCAGAATTAAATTGAAGTCTTACGATTACAGTCTGGTAGACAAATCGGCCGAAAAAATTGTCAAAACGGTGAAGGCAACTGGAGCAGTGGTAAGCGGTCCAATCCCTCTTCCTACTGATAAAAAAATATTCACTGTGTTGCGTTCGACTTTTGTCAACAAGAAGTCCAGAGAACAGTTCCAGCTTTGTTCTTACAAGCGGTTGCTGGATATTTACAGTACGACTTCCAAGACCATCGACGCACTGATGAAACTTGAGTTGCCAAGTGGTGTGGAAGTTGAAATCAAAGTGTGATCGTAATTAATTGAAAAAAGAAGAGAAATGTCCGGACTAATAGGAAAAAAAATTGGTATGACCAGCGTTTATGACGCTAACGGAAAGAATATTCCGTGTACGGTGATTCAAGCTGGTCCTTGTGTGGTCACACAAGTGCGCTCCAGGGAAAAAGATGGATACGAAGCTATTCAGCTTGCTTTCGAGGATAAGAAAGAGAAACATTCAACCAAAGCGGAAAGAGGTCATTTCGCCAAGGCGGGAATTTCACCAAAGAAGGTGATAGCCGAGTTTACACGTTTTGAAGCAGGTCACCAGAAGACATTTGGCGACATTGTCAAAGTAGACATTTTTGAAGAAGGCGAATATATTGATGTTGTTGGTGTCTCCAGAGGGAAAGGCTTCCAGGGTGTCGTACGCCGCCATAACTTCGGAGGCGTTGGCCAGGCTACCCACGGTCAGCATAACCGGCTCAGAGCTCCCGGTTCTGTTGGTGCCTCATCGTGGCCGTCGCGGGTATTCAAAGGCATCAAGATGGCAGGCAGAATGGGAGGCAACCGGGTAAAGGTGATCAACCTTGAGATTATAAAGATTATTTCTGATAAGAACCTGGTGCTTGTTAAAGGTGCAGTGCCGGGATCAAACGGTTCATATGTAATAATTGAGAGATGGAAGTAGAAGTATATAACATTAAGGGAGCAAAAACCGATCGCAAGGTTAAGCTGAATGATGCCGTTTTTGGTATCGAGCCTAACGATCATGCGATATACCTCGATGTGAAGCAGTTTATGGCGAACAGGAGACAGGGAACGCATGCAACCCTCGAGGTTTCTATGCTGTCGGGAAGCACCAGGAAGCTGCACCGCCAAAAAGGTACCGGCGGTTCCCGGAAAGGGAGTATAAAAAGCCCGTTGTTCCGAGGAGGTGCAAGGGTTTTCGGCCCTCAGCCCAGGGACTATAACTTCAAACTTAACAAAAAGCTGAAGAAACTGGCCAGGATGTCGGCCTTAAGCTACAAAGTGAAAGAGAATGGCTTTACTGTCCTGGAGGATTTCACTTTTGAGGCTCCGAAAACTAAAAATGTAATCGATCTGCTGAAGAATTTTCAGCTTGAAGACAGTAAGACATTACTGATCACAAACGGAACCGATCCAAACATTGTACTCTCAGCACGCAACTTGCAAAAGGTTAAGGTAATCAATGTTTCAGATCTCAATACCTACGAGATCCTTAACGCCAACCGGTTGCTTGTCACAGAAAGTTCTCTGAAGGAGCTCGAAAATATAACCCAGAATTAATAAGTTAATTCGCTAGAAATGAGTATTATAATCAAACCGATCGTAACCGAGAAGATGACCCGGATGGGCGAACAACTGAACCGATATGGTTTTGTCGTTGACCGTCGGGCCAACAAGCTCCAGATCAAACAGGCGATCAAAGAGTTGTACGACGTGGATGTCCTTGAGGTCAATACCATGGTCTATTCAGGAAAGAACAAATCCAGATTTACCAAAGGCGGTGTTATTACCGGTAGGACAAATACATATAAAAAAGCCATCATTACGTTGGCAAAAGGTGAAACGATTGACTTTTACAGCAATATTTAATTAAATGGCGCTTAAAAAATACAAACCAACAACACCCGGTCAGAGATTCAAGGTCATCAGTGCCTTTGATGAGATTACCACATCAACCCCTGAGAAGAGCCTTATTGCTCCGAAAAAGAGAACCGGCGGAAGAAACAACGAAGGGAAAATGACTATTCGCTACATCGGTGGTGGTCATAAACAAAAGTATCGTTTGATTGACTTCAAGCGGGACAAAGATGATATCCCCGGATTGGTGAATTCGATCGAATACGATCCAAACCGCACAGCCAGGATTGCACTGATCAATTACAAAGACGGCGAAAAGCGATACATCATTGCTCCGCACGGACTGAGAGTTGGTCAAACCATCCTTTCCGGGAAAGGAGTGCCTCCTGAGATAGGGAATACCTTATTCCTGAGTGAGATTCCTTTTGGAACGATCATTCATAATGTGGAGCTGAGACCCGGACAGGGAGCCAAACTCGTTAGAAGTGCCGGCAACTCTGCCCAGCTGATGTCGCGGGATGGTAAATTCGCTATCCTTAAAATGCCGTCTGGAGAGACACGCATGATCCTTCAAGCCTGTAAAGCAACCATTGGAATGGTTTCCAATCCCGATCACAGCCTTGAGACTTCAGGCAAAGCCGGACGCAGTCGCTGGAAGGGCAGAAGGCCAAGGACCCGTGGTGTTGCCATGAATCCTGTGGATCACCCGATGGGTGGTGGAGAGGGAAGGGCTTCCGGTGGTCACCCCCGTTCCCGCAGTGGTATGCCCGCAAAAGGCTACAAGACTCGCGCCCGCAAAAAGGCCAGCAATAAATATATCGTAGAAAAAAGAAAGAAATAATATTCAATAGTTGAATTATGAGCCGATCGCTGAAAAAGGGTCCGTATATCAATTACAAACTGGAGAAGAAGGTCCTTGAGACTGTTGAGTCCAAGAAAAAGACCGCGATTAAAACATGGTCGAGAAGTTCCATGATCTCTCCGGATTTTGTTGGCCAGACCATTGCCGTTCATAACGGAAATAAATTCATCCCTGTTTACATTACAGAGAACATGGTAGGTCATAAACTCGGTGAATTTGCCCCTACACGAATCTTCAGGGGTCATGCCGGTAATAAGGATAAAGGTAAAAAGTAACGACATAATTGAAGAAAAATGGGAGTTAAAAGTCGTACACGAGCTGAGAACAGGAAAGAGACACGGAAGGATGTGGCATTTGCCCGCCTGAACAATGTCCCCACTTCTCCCCGTAAAATGAGACTGGTTGCCGATTTGATCCGTGGAAAACGGGTGGAACTGGCACTGCATATTCTGAAAACAAATCCAAAGCATCCTGCTGCGCGGTTGCAAAAACTGCTCCTTTCAGCGATTTCAAACTGGCAGGCGAAGAATGAGGGTCTGAGGATCGAGGAGAGCGACCTTTTTGTCAAGGAGATCCAGGTTGATGGCGGACGTATCCTGAAAAGAATACAACCGGCACCCCAGGGAAGGGCCCACCGCGTAAGGAAACGCTCAAACCACGTTACCATTATTGTGGACAGTCTCAACAAACCGGAACTGGAACCGGATGAAGATACAGAAGAGGTGACAGCAGAAGTGAATATCCCGAAGGAACCCATAGAGGTTGCCCCGGAACCAAAAGCAAAGGCCAAAGCCAAAGCCAAAACAAAGACCCCGAAAGCTGTATCAACACCCACTGTTGCGTTGAAACCCAAAACGGCACCAAAGCCAAATGTAACGTCCAGGGCCAAAAAAGGAACTAACTTAAAATCAAATAATAAAAAAGGATAATGGGACAAAAGACGAACCCGATAGCAAACAGGTTAGGGATCATCCGTGGCTGGGATTCAAACTGGTACGGAGGCACAAACTTTGAGCCAAAGCTCGTTGAGGATGAGAAGATCCGAAGGTATTTGAATGCCCGTTTATCCAAAGCCGGTATTTCGAAAATTGTGATCGAAAGAACCTTAAAGCTGGTTACGGTCACCATTCATACGGCCCGGCCGGGTATCATCATTGGAAAAGGTGGCCAGGAGGTGGATAAACTGAAGGAAGAGTTGAAGAAAGTCACCAGTAAGGAGATCCAGATCAATATCTCTGAGATCAAACGTCCGGAACTGGATGCTGTGATCGTAGCCAATACGGTTGCCAGTCAGATCGAAGGCAGAATCTCTCACAGAAGAGCTATTAAGACTGCTATTGCATCTGCAATGAGAATCGGAGCAGAAGGGATAAAGATCGGTATCGCCGGCCGTCTGGGTGGAGCTGAAATGGCTCGCCGGGAACAATATAAAGAGGGAAGGATCCCGTTACATACTTTCCGTGCTGATATTGATTATGCCACATGTGAAGCGCATACTACATACGGACGGATCGGGATAAAAGTATGGATTTGCAAAGGAGAGATTTACGGCAGGCCCGATCTGGTCCCAAGTACGGCCAGCCAGAAAGGAAAACCGGCTGGGGGACAACACCCAAGAGGAGGCAGTGGCCCGAGACCCAAGCCCAGAGGTAGAAAATAATATAGCACTAAAGTAATACGATCACGTAATGTTACAGCCAAAGAAAACTAAATACAGGAAACAGCAGAAAGGGAAAATGAAGGGGAATGCCGGACGCGGGCATGAGTTGGCGTTTGGTTCCTTCGGGATAAAAACTCTGGAGCAGGCCTGGCTTACAGGACGCCAGATTGAAGCTGCCCGTCAGGCTATTACCCGTCACATGAAAAGGGAAGGGCAGATCTGGATCCGTATCTTTCCTGATAAGCCCGTTACAAAGAAACCTGCCGAGGTTCGTATGGGAAAAGGAAAAGGTGCCCCCGAATATTTCGTGGCCAGGATCACCCCGGGAAGAATCCTGTTTGAAGCAGAAGGAGTCCCTCTTGAGGTAGCCAAAGAAGCTTTACGCCTTGGTGCTCAAAAACTCCCTGTTGAAACAAAGTTTGTTGCACGCAGAGATTACGCGGAATAATAGAAATTATGGAACAGAAAGTAATCAGAGAAATGACTACGGGCGAGATCACCGAACGCCTGGATGAAGAAAGACGTCAGTTGGTAAAACTGAAACTCAACCATAGCGTCTCCCCACTTGAAAACCCGAATAAAATTCAGGCGTACCGGAAAACTATCGCACGCCTTAAAACGGAATTGCGGCACAGGGCTTTGAGAGGTGAGGATATTAACAAGAAAGTAACCATTTGACAATCATGGAAACCAGAAAATTAAGAAAAGAAAAAACCGGGGTTGTTATCAGCAACAGCATGGAAAAATCCATCGTTGTTGAGGTTGAAAGAAAGGTGAAGCACCCGAAGTATGGAAAGTTTGTGAAAAAAACCTCCCGGTTCATGGCTCACGATGAGGCCAACGAATGCAGGGAAGGGGATAAAGTTCGTATTGCAGAAACAAGGCCTCTTAGCAAAAATAAATGCTGGAGACTTGTCGAAATCGTTGAAAAGGTTAAATAATCATGATACAACAAGAATCGAGATTATCTGTTGCAGATAACAGTGGTGCCAAGGAGGTTCTTTGCATCAAAGTACTTGGCGGGACGCGGAGAAGGTATGCCTCTGTAGGCGACCGCATTATCGTTACTGTCAAGCATGCAATTCCCTCCGGGAACATCAAAAAAGGTACAGTTTCCACAGCCGTTGTGGTGAGGACCAAGAAAGAGATACGTCGTAACGACGGATCTTATATCCGGTTTGATGACAATGCCGTAGTGCTGCTGAATGCCTCCGGCGAACTGATCGGAACGCGTATCTTCGGTCCCGTCGCCAGGGAGCTGAGAGAGAAGCAGTTTATGAAAATCGTTTCGTTGGCACCAGAAGTGCTTTAAAGTAATAACAGTCCCATGCAAAAGAAATTACATATCAGAAAAGGCGATACGGTGATGATCATTGCTGGCGATTCCAAAGGCCAGCAAGGAAAGGTCCTCCTGGTAGAGAAAGCCAAAAGCAAGGCCATCGTTGAAGGGGTGAACCTGGTTTCAAAACATACCAAACCGAATGCCAAAAGTCCGCAGGGCGGAATTGTTAAAAAAGAGGCTCCGGTACACATTTCCAACCTCATGGTTGTGGATGGATCCGGTAACCCATCCCGGACTTCGCGGAAAGCAGACACCAAGAATGAAAAACTGGTTCGTTATTCAAAAAAAACAGGGGAGGTGATTAAATAATGGCTTACACACCAAGAATAAAGGAGAAATACCTGAACGAGATCATTCCTGCAATGATGGAGGAGTTCAATTACAAAAACCGCATGCAGGTACCACGGATTTTAAAGATCAGTTTGAATCAGGGATTAGGTATTGCGATCACGGACCGGAAGCATATCGATACCGGGTTGAATGAGATGACCATGATAGCCGGGCAGAAAGCCGTTTCCACAAAGTCAAAGAAAGATATCTCAAACTTTAAACTGCGCCGGGGCAATCCCATTGGCGTCAGGGTAACGTTGCGCGGACACAAGATGTACGAATTCCTGGACCGCCTGATCTCCATTTCACTTCCGCGGGTCAGAGACTTCCGAGGCATCAACGATAAAGGATTTGACGGACGCGGGAATTATACCATGGGTGTTTCAGAGCAAATCATCTTCCCGGAAATAAATATTGACAAGGTAGCAAGGATCAATGGGATGGATATCACTTTCGTGACATCAGCACCAAACGATAGGGAAGCATATGCCCTCCTGAAAGCCTTTGGATTACCATTTAAAAACAAATAAGACATGGCGAAAGAATCAATCAAAGCCAGAGAGCGAAAAAGAGAGGTACTGGTCGAACAGTATGCTGAAAAAAGAAAAGCGCTGAAAGAAGCGGGCGACTACATCGCTCTGCAAAAGCTTCCTAAGAATGCTTCGCCTGTCAGGCTGCACAACCGTTGCAAATTGACAGGCCGTCCCAAAGGATATATGAGGCTCTTCGGCATCTCCCGCATCAATTTCAGGGAAATGGCAGTAAAAGGTTTAATCCCTGGAATTAAAAAAGCAAGTTGGTAGAGACGTGGCATGCCCCGCCGGTATAGTCGCGGTATGCTGCATCCTCACGTAGAAAGTATAACAAACAACAACAGAAACACAGAACAATATGGTTACGGATCCCATTGCAGATTATTTAACCAGAGTCAGGAATGCCGTGATGGCAAACCATCGAGTGGTTGAGGTCCCGAAATCGAAGATCAAGGTTGAGATGACCAGGATCCTTCACGAGAAAGGCTATATCACCAATTACAAAGTGGAAGATACGCCCATCCCCGGAACGATCAAGATTGCACTCAAATACCATCCGGTGACAAAGATTTCAGCCATCAACTCCCTCGTCAGGATCAGCAAACCCGGTTTGAGAAAATACGTAAATTCAGATCACCTTCCAAAAGTATTGAACGGGCTCGGAATTGCGATCATCTCCACGTCGCAGGGCATTATGACTGATAAAGAAGCCAGGATCAGAAAAGTTGGCGGCGAGGTGTTATGTTACATCAGTTAAAGAAGGAGATATACAGATGTCAAGAATAGGAAAATTACCGATTGAGATTCCTGCCGGAGTACAGGTTCACATTTCCGACAAGAACCAGGTTACCGTGAAAGGAAAACTGGGAGAACTACATCAACAGGTAGATCCGAAGATCACCGTGAAACTTGAGGGGAATCAACTCTTTGTAGCACGCAGCACAAACGAACAGGACGACCGTTCAAAACACGGACTGTATCGCTCTCTGCTTGCCAATATGGTAAAGGGGGTTTCTGAAGGATTTACTACAGTACAGGAACTGATTGGCGTAGGATATAAAGCAACGTCTACCGGGCAAACATTGGAGCTGGCTTTGGGATATTCGCATAATATCGTGATGGAGCTGCCCAAGGAGATTTCACTGGAGACCACTGCCCAGAAAGGGAAAGCTAACACCATTATCCTGAAATCATTCGACAAACAACTCCTGGGACAGGTAGCTTCCAAAATCAGGTCGTTGCGGCCACCCGAACCCTATAAAGGGAAAGGTATCCGTTTCCTGAATGAAGAGATCAAAAAGAAAGCAGGAAAATCAGCAGCAGGACAGTAGAGACGCGGCATGCCGCGTCTGTAAGGGAGACCTGGCAGGTCGCCCATACAAGATAAAAAAACAAAGCAAAATGGCAATTAAGAGTAAAAAAGATTACAGGCGGTCAAGGATCAAGATGAGGGTCCGGAAGATCGTGACCGGAACCGCGGAACGTCCCCGGATGACTGTCTTCAGGAGTAACAAAGAGATCTATGTTCAGTTGATCGACGACTTGACCGGAAGGACATTTGTTGCTGCCTCATCCCTGGAGACAGAGATTAGCTCTCAGAAGATGACGAAGATTGAGCAAGCCAAATTGGTTGGAAAAGCTATTGCAGCCAAAGCCAAAGAGGCTGGTATCGAATTGGTTGTCTTTGACAGGAACGGATATTTATATCATGGTCGGGTAAAGTCTTTGGCTGAAGCAGCCAGGGAGGGTGGCCTAAAATTCTAATTAGATATGGCAAACGCTAATATTAAAAGAGTAAAATCAAGCGAGATTGAGTTTAAGGACCGGTTGGTGAGCATCCAGCGGGTTACCAAGGTAACCAAAGGAGGACGGACATTCAGTTTCTCAGCGATCGTTGTTGTTGGAAACGAAAATGGTGTGGTCGGGTACGGACTTGGGAAAGCGAAAGAGGTAACCGCAGCCATCGCAAAAGGAATCGATGATGCCAAGAAGAACCTGATCAAAGTTCCTATCTTGAAAGGAACGATCCCGCATCAGCAGGAAGGAAAATACTCAGGAGCACTTGTCTTCCTGAAGCCCGCGGCTCCGGGGACAGGAGTTATTGCCGGAGGAGCGATGCGTGCTGTTCTTGAAAGTGTGGGTGTGACAGATGTACTCGCAAAATCCAAAGGTTCGTCAAACCCGCACTCAGTGGTTAAAGCCACCATTAATGCCCTGATCAAATTACGTGATCCATTTACGATTGCACAATTGAGAGGCATTGAAATGGAGCGGGTTTTCAATGGATAATAGTACACAAAATTAAACGCAGCAGAGACGATGGCAAAGATTAAAATCACCCAGGTCCGCAGTCAAATCGGCAGACCGGAGCGGCAAAAGAAAACATTGCAGGCCCTTGGGCTGAGACGTATCCGTCATACTGTGGAGCATGAAGCCACACCACAGATCCTGGGTATGGTAACCAAGGTAAAGCACCTGGTCACGGTAGAGGAGCTGGACTAATTTCAATTCATCGAACGTAACAACGTATTAAACTATAAGAAATGGATTTAAGTAATCTAAAACCGGCCGAAGGCTCAACCAAAAAATCGAAGAGAATAGGGCGCGGACAAGGATCGGGCAGGGGAGGAACTTCCACCCGTGGCCACAAAGGCGCCAGGTCCCGTTCAGGTTATTCCCATAAACCGGGAAATGAAGGTGGCCAGATGCCCCTCGTCAGGCGAGTACCTAAGTTTGGGTTTAAAAATATCAACCGGGTCGAATACAAAGGCATCAATGTGGATGCTCTTCAGCAACTTGCAGAAAAACTGAAGGTTACGGAGATCAGCCCGGATGTTCTGGTCAACAATGGCTATGCCTCTAAAAAAGACAGGATCAAGGTATTGGGAAGAGGCGAACTGAAAATGAAACTCGATATAACGGCTCACGCCTTTTCCGCTACCGCCAAGAAAATGATTGAAGATAACGGAGGAAGTGCAAACACTATTTAATTTCTGCTGAATGAAAAAGCTGATACAAACCATCCGAAACATATGGAAGATTGAAGACCTGAGAAAGAGGATCCTCTATACCCTTGGGATACTTCTTATCTATCGTATGGGATCGTATGTGGTACTGCCGGGAGTAGATCCGGGCATGCTCGCAAACCTGCAAAACCAGAGCAGTTCCGGCTTACTGGGATTGCTCAACATGTTTTCGGGAGGAGCTTTTGCCAATGCATCCATCTTCGCTCTGGGCATCATGCCCTATATTTCTGCATCTATCGTCATGCAGTTGCTAGGCCTGGCAATTCCATATTTCCAGAAGTTGCAGAAAGAAGGGGAAAGCGGACGTAAAAAGATCAATCAGATCACCAGGTACCTGACTGTGGTCATCCTGATCTTCCAATCCCCGGCATACATTGCTAACCTGGTCTCTCAGATGCCACCCGACGGGATCATGCCGTTTGATCCCAACGTAACCACGCACTCCATATTTTCATTCTTCGGGATATCATCCATCATAACACTTACCGCCGGCTCCATGTTCATCATGTGGCTGGGTGAAAGAATAACCGACAAAGGGATTGGAAACGGGATTTCCCTGATCATCATGATCGGTATTATCGCACGTTTACCTTTTGCTCTGTTCGGGGAACTCGTATCGCGGATGGAACAACAGGGCGGAGGGATGGTTCTATTCGTTGTTGAGCTTGCATTCCTCGTCTTTGTGATCCTGGTTACCATTTTACTTGTACAGGGGACCCGCAGGATACCGGTACAGTATGCCAAAAGGATTGTCGGGAACAAACAGTATGGGGGCGTCAGGCAGTATATTCCGTTGAAAGTCAACGCTGCCGGTGTTATGCCGATCATCTTCGCCCAGGCGATCATGTTCCTTCCATTAACACTGGCTGGTTTTGCAAACTCCGAGACCCTTTCAGGGATTGCCCGTGTATTTACAGATTATACCAGCTTCTGGTACAATTTTGTCTTCTTCCTGATGATCATCTTCTTTACTTACTTCTACACTGCCATCACGATAAATCCAACGCAGATGGCTGAGGATATGAAGAAAAACGGAGGGTTTATCCCGGGTGTGAAGCCTGGGAAAAAGACGGCTGAATTTATCGACAACATCATGTCAAGAATTACTCTGCCGGGATCAATATTCCTTGGTTTCGTCGCTATAATGCCCGCCATTGTGGGGTTGGTCGGTGTCACTTCCCAGTTTGCACAATTTTACGGTGGAACTTCTTTGCTTATTCTTGTAGGTGTGGTTCTTGATACATTGCAGCAAATTGAAAGCCACCTGCTGATGAGGCATTATGATGGATTGACCAAGTCGGGAAGGATCAAAGGAAGGTCGTCGTTCAGCATGGCCGGATAATCTAAATGAGACCGGATGGTTGTAAAGACAACGGAAGAGGTTGAACTACTGAGGGAAAACGCGATCATTGTCAGTAAAACACTGGCGGAAGTCGCAAAGCATATAAAACCGGGCGTTAAAACGATAACGCTGGATGAAATAGCGGAAGATTTTATCCGCCGTGAAGGGGCGGTACCCGGGTTTAAAGGGTACCGCGGATTCCCTGGAACCTTGTGTGTCTCCGTCAATGAAGAGGTGGTACACGGGATCCCGGGAGAAAGAGTTCTTATAAATGGTGATATTGTTTCGATCGACTGCGGATGCATCAAGCACGGCTACTATGGCGATTCAGCATACACATTCCCGGTGGGGGAAGTGAAACCGGAAGTGATGGATCTGCTCCGAAGAACCAAAGAATCTCTTTTCAGGGCACTGAATGCAGCTCAGACAGGAAAAAGGGTGGGAGATATCAGCGCATCTGTGCAGGAATATGTTGAGTCCTTTGGCTATTCTGTCGTTCGGGAGTTAGTTGGTCACGGTCTGGGAACCCAGTTGCATGAAAAACCCGATATCCCTAATTACGGAAGAAAAGGGTCTGGGACTAAACTGCCGGATGGATTGGTGATTTGTATAGAACCGATGATCAACCTGGGAACAAAAAATATTGTACAAGCTGCTGATGGATGGACGATCCGGACATCTGACCGGCAGCCTTCGGCCCATT